>OCAK01000032.1_pt1 | contig 176646 bp, 139 predicted proteins | sample 1538301 | NCBI WGS metagenome assembly OCAK01 (sample SAMEA2580285, study PRJEB22360) | human gut metagenome | biome: human gut; feature: human-associated habitat; material: faeces | place: Denmark | collected 2008/2010 | reverse complement strand
TGTGTTCCGTCATCATCAAGGAATGGAGGCTCATCAATGAACAGCATTCCAAGCGGAATACCGGCGTTTGTAGCCTTAATTTCAGATAATGCAAGGATAACAGCTAACGATGCTTTTACCTTCTCGCCGCCGCTCTTGGATGCGTAAGGAAGTGTTGTCTTACCATACTCCTCGATCAGAACATCCAGGGTAGCCTTGTCTCCGTCTTTCCCTTTTACAGTTCGCTCCATAACGAAATCGACGCCCATTGTTCCTCCGGTCATCTGGCCAAGGATATTGTTTGCCGTGTCCGTGATGTGAGGGATAATGTTGCGGATAATCTGATGAGGAACACCGTCCTGTGAGAACGCCTGTTTTAAAACGTCATATCTTGTTGTGATAAGGGCACATGCTTCAATATCTTTTTTCAGTTCGGAAATCTCCTCTTTCATGGACTTAACATCTTCCGCTTTCTGGATAAGTGTTCCTTTCTGCACCTGCAGATCCTGAAGTTTTTTCTTTTCGGTTTCTATTCTTGTCTCAAGATCAGAAACTTTGGATTCCATTCCGGAATCAAAACTTTCCATAAGTTCAGATGCAGAAATCATATCGGCCACCATAACAATCAGCTCTTCATCTTTCTTTTCAAGAAGTTTTTCCTGCATTGCCATATTTTCCCTGGCATTTTTCACTCTTTCCTCATATACCGGAAGTGACTTCTCCTGTTCCGCATATACTTTCAGTCCGTCAGCCTTTTCTTTGACCTGTTCGTATAAATTAACTTTTTCCGAAAGGTTATTAACATTTTCCGTTATCTCCTGAGCCTGTAATTTGACCTCAGAGGCGTTTTCGGCACATGAGGCGATAGTTTTATTGTTCGACTCTTTTTCAGCCTCCAGACGGGCACGTTTGAGCCTGCTTTCTTCGATTCTCTGTTTCTTTGCCTGATATACTTCCAGCTCTGCAATACGTTCTCTGATGGACGTCTCCTTTTCTTTGGAATATCCGATGTTCTGCAGTTCCTCCTGCTTTTCCTGTTCAAATTCTGAAAAAGCAGTTTCCGCCTCTTTCATTGCCTCCTTGATCGTCGAAATGCACTTTTCCGTATTTTCGATTTTCGAGGCATCCTCTTTCGCCTTTTTAAGAAATCTGCAGTTTGCATTTTCAATGTCCGCACATCCGGAATCTTCCATGTAGGCTTTCTGCTGTTTCTGCGTTGAAAGATCTGATTCCGCCAGACGGAGCTGTGTTTCATAAGTAGCATTCGATTTCTGAAATTCATCCCGCTTTGCAGATACTTCCTGCACCACAGCGTCATGGGCATTCTTTTTATCCATTACCGCATAAAGCTCTTCTCTTTTTTCTTCCAATTCAGCAATCTTTTCAGCGATTCCATCATCAGAATCCGTATCCAGCCCCGAAAGCTCCTGATCAATCCTTGCATTTTCAAACTCTGCATTCTTAATAATGTTCTGGTATCTCTGGAGATTGGCTTCGCAGTCTACTAAAGCTTTCTTCTCGCTCTCATAACGGATAAGCTCCTCTGATAAGATCTTCATTTCATCCTCTGCAGCTGAATACTCTTTTGACTTCTCCCGGATGACATCCGCTTTTTCCAGGATTGTTTCGCAGGATTCTATAATGGAGTTCAGCTTATTTATGGATTCCTCAATAGACGCTTTCTCATTTTTTACCTGTTCTTTTCTACTGCGAAGATCTTCGCAATTTTTCTTTGCAGCTTCATACTTAACCAAAAGTGCCTGAGCATCTTTCAGATCTGTGGAGATTTCTCCAATCAACTTTTCCGAGGATTCAATCTCTTTTTCCAGCTCTTCCAGTTCCTCCTGCGGATTGCCTTTGCTAGCGATAATGTCATCTTTGATTTTTACAGCATCTTTCTTCTGCATCAGAGTACGTTTCGCATCACCGAGACGTTTTCTCGCATCCTGCTCCATAATTCCGTAAATTCCAAGTCCCAACAGATTTCCAAGGATAGAGATTCGTTCATCTTTTCTCGCCTGCAAAAACAGTCCGTACTGATCCTGCATAATAAGAGCACAGCTGCGGAATGTCATGGAATCCATTCCAAGAACCCTTAAAATCTCACTCTGTGTATCATTGATTCTTTCTTTTGAAAGGTTCAGCCAGTCGGTACCATCCTCATTCAGCTGTGAAAGGTTCAATGTTGGCTTTCCGGATTTTGTTCTGGTTCTCACTACCCGGAACCTGCTTTCACCAATGTCAAATACAAACTCAATGGAACCGCTTCTGGCATCTTCGGTACCTCTGATCCACGACTTGTTGTCTCCTTCTCTGGTTTCTTCAAATAAGCAATCCGAAATCGCATCCATAAACAGGCTGCTCTTTCCTGCTCCATTCACGCCGTTAATCGTGCAGAAAGAAATATCATCGAAATCAAAGAATTCTTCCTTATAGGTTCGGTAGTTTTTGACCTTAATGCTTACCGGTTTGAATACACCGTGAATCTCAACAGTGTTACTGCTCTTCATCGCATCAGCGATAATCGGCTCTGCAAGTTCCACAATTTTTTCTGAATCGGTAAAGCACTTCTCATCCAACCATTTCTTGAGGTTTAAAAGAGGATCACTTTCTTCGGAAAGGAGCTGCCGATTCGTGATGTTCATCATGCTCTCAGCTTCAATATCCGCCACATAGAACGCTCCGATTTCATACAAATCTTTTTGCAACACCGGAATGTTTAATGCCTTCTTCTGTTCCGTGTCGCAGCTGTACTGCAGTCTCACTATAGCGTCCATGCAGGAAGATGCGTAATCTTTCTCGAGAAGATACATCTTTCCAGATCTGAGATATTCAGCAACATCTTCTTTATCCCATTTAATCGTCTGGAACTTTCGGTATGGAGTTTCATATAAATGTCCTTTTTTCAGGCTTTTCTTTTCAAATTCATGGATCCAGAATCCACGTTTCTGTCCTTCATCGTTGAAGTTCATAGCGTTTATGGCACCGGAATAAAATACATTTTCCAGACCTTCGAGCATCTGCGGGCGGTGGATGTGTCCAAGAAGAACCGCATCGAATCGTGCTGTCTGCAGAGCCTCTCTCGGAATTACCGGCTCAAAATTTGAAAAGAACGATGTCTGTCCGGATTCCATATTGCAACCAGGAACTGTATAATGTGCCATCAGGATCGCAGGAACCATGTCTGCCACAATATTTGTCTGTGAGCATTGTGCTCTCAATCCCATAACCATTTCGCTGATATGATTGGTCCATGTAAGATTTTCTTCCTCTGCAGAGAGCCCAGGAAATTTAGCTCTGAACTCCTGCTTATCAAACCCAGGAATGCATACAATGTCAGCGATCGGAGTACTGATAACCTGCGGCGTTGTAACAACAGCAACCTTTTTATTGTGTTCCAGCATCTTTGTAAGTACACGAAACTGTCCGGCGCCGTCATGGTTCGGTGTTCCTCTCATGACAACCACAAATTTGCTGACTTTCGACAGCTCATCGATAATCCTTGTTGCAGTCACCATTTCGTCAGAATATCTTACAGGTCCGATCTGCTCCTGGTGGAACACATCGCCGCTGATACAAACCAGATCCGGCTGTTCTTCTCTCGCCTTTTCAACCATGTATCCCAAGCATTTTACGGTATCCAGAGAACGGAGATTAACTCCGTCCTCAACCGGGCCTTTAAACTGGCCAATGTGCCAGTCAGCTGTATGCAATACTTTCATCACATCTCCCTCGCTTTCTTTGTTAATTCCTCTAACTTCGGATAAAGAAGATTGAACTGCTGTTCTGACATTCCGCAGAAGTCGATTCCATCACCTGTCCATACTTCTCCGACAATCAAGATATTTCCCATAATCGGGGATCCATGTTTGTCTGTTTCATACAGGAAACTTCCCACACCATTCATATCAAGATCGTGGTAAAGAAATTCTTCATCAACCAGCATGCTCACGCAGCTTCCCTTTACTTTTCCAACCTTGTTTGATGCTCCAAGCTCTTTGTATAACCTATTTGGCATTACATGCTCGCACAGTCTGCATTTCGGACCGATAAGATCTGCGAGCGCCTCATTCTGCTCGGAATAATTACCTTCAGGGAATTCATGTACTGAAATCTCATTATCCGTTGTAATTTTTATGAGTTTCATTACTTGTTTCCTCCTCTCTGGCATTTAATGCAAAGCGGCCGTCCAAACTTATTCAAAGAGTATTCATAAACTCTTTCGTTGATCTCTGCTCCGCAATCATTACAAAAAAGTCCGTTTCCCTCTTGTTTAGGCTCACTACCAGCCGGCTCATCAGGGGCAACTCCATCGTGTACCGGTTCCTGATATTCTCCAGAAAAATCATCTTCCGGAATATCGCTCTGAAATGCCGGATTGTCTGCATATTCAGAAACATCAAAAGTATTGTCTGCTTCAAAATCCACACGTCTTACAGGAATTTCCGGTGTGCCGAACATATTATTCACGGACTGCATTCCCTGTGTAAGCATTGCCTGACGGACATTCGGATCGGAATAATCAGGCGAAAATACAACCGTCGGAATGGCGAAATTTTTCTTGAGTTCTTCGTGAGTATATGTTCCTTTCAGTCCGAGCAAAGCACGAATAACACGGAGTTTTGCTCCGGTCATAGCCTTTTCCGCCCAGGTCTTTCTAAGCTGCGTCATATTTACAAGAACAGATCTCTCGATATATTTTTCTCTGTCACACTCGTCAATCACATATCCATTGACTTCTTTTCCGAATTTATTCTTCAATTTCTTAAACTCGCCTTTGAAGAGTTCAGCTGCAGCTTTCGCCTGCTTTTCATCGGTAATGCCTTTCACTGCTTTATCACCGAATTCAATTCGGAACTTAGCCTCTTCATCTTCCAGACAGATCACTTTCTGGTCCGTTTCTGTTCTTGCTGTACCATCCGCCTTTTTCATGGCCCCCTGTGCCTGTGCCCTGTATGTGTACTTATCAATTCTTTCTCCATATGTTTCCTTTGGATTGAACTGAATCCCAGCAGCCATAGCGAGTTTATTAAGCATAGGTTTTGTAAGCGAAAATGCACTTACCCAGATTGTATTTCCACTCCGGTCCTTCTTTCCGCTGTCCACAGAACCGACTTTAAAAATGTCTCCGCTATTTTCTCCGAGGTCCACCGGAACTTCTTCGACATGAAATTTGTAGAAAGGGTTTAACTGAACATCCGTAGATGTCGGCAACAATAAGTTGCACTGAGAATAATGATCCATTACCTCCGGTAATGATGATAAAAATTCTTTGCTCATTGATTTTCCTCCGTATTCATTGACTTTTTTCCCACATCCATGCTAAAATACGGATGTGGGGTGTATAGGTTTTTCACCCTTGGATTCACTCGCTAAAGCGATTGTGAAATCCGAAAAAAGTTTCTGAGTTAAAGCTTCAATCACTAATTCAGCCAGATACCATGGTGTCCGTCTAACACCGTTGGCATCGCCATAACGCTGTATTATGGATTGGAGCTTTTTCGTTGCTGTACTTACAGCAAGCTGATAGTCTTCTTCATTGATTTCTCTTCCAATCATCTCCTCTATTGTCTTCTTGTCCATAACCAATCTCCTAACCATTGCAAAAGCAAAAACATTCCGTATGCCACAAGTCCGGCCGCGAATACTTCTCCGCCTATAGCATCATATCCTCTCACTTCACGAAGTTTCTCTGCTATTGCTATGTAAAAAAGGATTCCGGATGCAAACGATATTGCCAGTTGTGCGAGCATGATCGCCGCCCATTTCAGTTTTTCTTTCACTACTCTGAGAAATCTTTTCATTGCTCTTTTTCGTGAATATTTCTTCCGAACCGGCGGATTATATAATGCAACCCGTTCCGGCCGGAGGATAACCTGCTCTGTATTATTTATCAGGTCATACAGTACAAATGGTTTCATTTTCTTTCTCCTTTACACGATTATTCTCATCTGTCCGTTGTTCTCGGCACAGATAAGGTGAGACAGATTTTCAACCGAGCGAGCAATCCGCTCCTCTCTCATCTTCTCTTCATCTTTGCAGTCACATTTTTCTCCCGGATCCAGATAACATCCACATTCCGGACAAATATAACCATACATTCTCTTCTTCCCTCCTTTACTCAATCATGCAGTTTTCATTAAAGTATTTCTTCGGGATTCTCCCGTTTGGATAAGCCTTTGTAAGTTTCCCGCTATCAATGCACTCCTGACGCATTTCCCGGATCATGTTATATGCTTTGGACTGGCTGACATCCAGGAGCTTCACAATGTCATCAACTTTATAGTACGAACGGTTGGAACTATCCAGTTCCTTGACAATACCAGCAGCCATATCTCATCCTCCTATCTAATATTTTTTTCTACCCATATCTTCAGCTCGTTAGTAATCTGAGTGACCTCATCCAGTGTCTTGATAATGATTTCTAAATCTCCCTTTTCCTCTTCAGTGATCATGCCGTCTTCTGTGATGTCCAAAAGCAGATCTTTTGCCTTCGATATTTTTCTGAACGAAGAAAGAGCTTTTACACTGATTCTGTCAAGATCTTCCGATTCAACTTCCGGGAAATCCTTTCCAAGCGGACACATATATTTGCAAAAATGAGCCTTCAGTTCCGGAGCATTATATATATCTGACATCATGAGAACCTCATCAGGAAATGGATTTTTACTGCCAAGCTCTATTCTTGCGAGCCTGCTCCTGTCAATTCCAAGTTCCTCCGACGCTCCCTCTCTGCTATTCAGACGGTCATTGAACTTTGCGGCATTGTAACGTGCCTGTGTGAAGATATTTTCCTTTGCTTTTGTTGCATACTTTGCCATTTAAGTGACCTCCGTAATAAGCTAAACTATAATCAAATAACTGTATCGGTGTAAGGAACCGTAACGTGTCTATCCTCACCGATCACCTTCGCGATCTCAGGTGCGTAGACTCGGCCATTGACAACACCAGAAACATAATTTCTGCTAAATCCAACACGCTCTGCAAGTTCAGTCACGTTAATATCATCATCAATCATGGATTTTTTTACTTCTTTGCACCATGTCGGAAGAATTCGTTTCATTTTTCCACCTCTTTCCACTTGTTAGCATTTGTTGTTTACATTTGTTTAAAACTGCCTTAGAATAACGGTATACGTTAATCAAAATAGAAAGGAGTATCTGCTATAAATAATCAGACTTCGTGGTCGGAGCAATTACAACGCATTGGGATGTCAGAGTTTTCGTCGGCTCATCAGGACATCCTTATGCAGTTACGAGAAAGCCGGATTCCGATAGGATCTGCTTCTCTTTCGCAAGCATCTGCCGAAGCCCTTATACGAGCTGTGTCAGTAATGATTGAAGAAAATAACAAAGCCGTTCTTACGGAATTAGAACAGTAACTATTCATTTTGCATTACTTCTTTTGAGCGATTTTTTTCGCTCTGTTTTTGAAAAGTGTTTTAAACATTTGGTGATTACAGTTTTATAATAGTGCATTAAAATGAACTTGTCAATAGTTTTGTGCATTATTTTGAACTTGTTCTCCCAGGAAAGGAGAAACTATTGTTTTACGAGCAATTTTTGAATTTATGCGAGAAAAATGGTATAAAACCTACAGCTCTGCTTGTTCAATTAGGTATGAGTAAAGGTTCTTTATCAAACTGGAAGTCAGGGAAACTGCCTAGCGGAGATGCGCTAGTGCGTTTTTCTGAACATTTTGGAGTTTCGCTCGACTATTTAATTTATGGATCAGATCGTAACAGCAGAGTATCTAAGGAAGATCAGGAATGGCTTACCCTGATACACAGACTTCCAGAAGATGCGCAGCTTGAATTTAAAGGAGAACTGAAAGGTTACCTGAAATGCCTCAACCGTGATATTAGTGAGACGCCGGGATTGAGAGAGGCAAAATAATACCCTTCGCGTGGTACCGAAGGGGTAAATGAAAGGAGAGAAAAAATGGCTTTAATAAAATGTTCCGAATGTGGAAAAGAAATTTCAGATAAGGCATCCGTATGTCCGAATTGTGGTATGCCGTTACGTCCTGAAGAACGTGGTACTTATGAAATAACAATAACCAGAAAAAACCAATGGTTTCTAATTAACCCAGATGCAACCATAACTGTAGATAACTCAGAAAAATATAATCTTAAAAATGGCAATAGCATTAAAATTCCTTTGACAACAGGAGAGCACACCCTTCTGTTTTCTTTAGGCCCAAGGAAAACAGAGGCGAAAATCAATGTTTCCGCAAACGCAAATATAGAAATGAGTATGAATAGGGTAAGCGGAGAAATTAACGTAACCGGTTATAAAATGGATTTGAAAACAAATACCCCAAGCATTTCCGTTGGTGTAGGTGGTGGAATTTTTAAAAATTGATTACATTATATATGTTTGATTTAGGTGTAATAATGAGTGATATTGGAGAAAGAATTAAGGAACTGCGTTCGGAGGCAGGCATTACCCAGTTGCAGCTGGGGAAATATGCAGGATGCACCGGCCAGGTTATATCTAACATAGAAAGAGGATACACACGCCCGTCGGCAGAGGTTCTTAACAAAATAGCAGATTCCCTGCATGTTCCTTCAGACTATATATTGGGGATCTCTAAGTCAAAATGGATTGCATCAAATCCATATACACTGAGCCGTTGCTTACAGGATAGAATCTCTTCTCTATTAAAAAAAGAACAAATGACAATAGAATCATTCGCCGCAGCCGCAGAACTTGACCAAGACGAAGTGTCCAAAATTGTATTCGGAGGAGTCCAGCCAAATACAGACACACTGGCCAGAATCGCCGGCACTCTTCATACAACGATAGATTATCTTATCGGGATAACAGAGTACGAAGTCTCGATAGAATCTGAGGAAGAAAAAGACATTATCCAATATTTCAGAAAAATGTCCAAAAGCGGCAAAAGAATATTCATGGGAATGTTGGAGGAGGTAAAAGACAAATAACACGAGACAGGAGAATTTGCAATGCCAGCATACAAGTATCAACTGAAGACAGGGAAAACGAAGTGGTATGCGAACTTCTATTATGAGGACTGGACGGGCACCAAACAGCATAAATGCAAACGTGGATTTGATACGAAGAAAGAAGCCAATGAATATGAAAGACTGTTCTTGGATAAGTTTTCAAAGAGCCCTACTATCCTGTTCTCTTCCCTTGTTGACAACTATCTGGATGATATGAAGACCAGGATAAAACCAACAACCATAAAAAACAAAGAGTATCTTATAAGAACGAAGCTGGTTCCATACTTCGGGAAATTGCAGATCTGTAATATAGACGCCGAGGTTATAAGAAAGTGGCAGAATGTGCTGATTGAATACAGGGATAAAAAAGGAAATCCATATGCAGAAACATATCTCTATACCATAAATGCACAAATGTCAGCAATCATGAATTATGCTGTAAAATTCTACAGACTGCAGATCAACCCTTGCTTTGTCGCCGGATCCATCGGTAAAAACAAGGCAAGCGAAATGAAGATATGGACGCACGAGCAGTTCAAACAGGCCATGGAGCACGAGCAGAAAATAGCATACACGATTGCTTTTAAAATCCTGTTTTACGGAGGCCTCCGGGAAGGGGAGTTACTTGCACTCACTCCTGATGACATACCGAGAGATGAAGCCCTGATTGACATCAATAAGAATTACGCCGTAGTGGACCGGGTAGAATACTTTCTCACTCCAAAGACAGAACGAAGCGTCCGGATCGTAACCATACCGGATATCCTGCACGCAGAGATTCTCGAATACGTCGACAGCATAGAGGTTGATCACGATGAGCGAATCTTCTATTTTGGGAAAAGCGGTCTGTCAGATGAATTTAAGCGGATGAAGAAGAGGGCCGGAGCCGAAGATATACGAATCCATGACTTGAGACACAGCCATGCAGCCATGCTGATAAATATGGGTGTGGGAATCGAAGAAATCTCCAGAAGACTTGGACACGATTCCATTAAGACAACATGGGATACCTACTCCCACTTATATCCAGGTACAGACAAAGTGCTTGCCGGAAAGATCGAAGATCTTATTAAGAAAGAAGCAGAAGAAAAAGATGCTCCAAAATATGATGTTTCCGAATCAGATGTACCTATGGTTCCTGAGTCTCCTCTCGGAAAGCAGAGCCAGTCTATTCTGTTTACTGCAGAGAAGAAAAGCAATGTTCATATTCAGAAGAATAACCGGAACATCTTCCAGAAGTATGGTATCGATATTGATAATGAGGTTTTATTCGGATATAAGATGATAGCCTATCTGGACTTCATAGCATTCGGAAATTCAATCATTAACATCATCACGGATTTCCATCCGGAAGAAAAGCTAAAGGATTTCATTCTGTCGATGTTCACGGAATCCATTTCGGCATGTGAAATGGCAGACGGAAATATCCTGAATCTGGACACATATATTTCCCAGACAGCCATACCGAGATACCATAAAATATATGGAATATATGCATAATTTTATTTTTTAACATCACCGTAACATCACGGATATAAAAAATCCCCTGAGAGCCCAGTGTTTATGCGGGTTCCCAGGGGATACCTATTATTCAAACTCAATCGTTCCCGGTGGCTTACTCGTCAGATCATAGAATATTCTATTCACCCCGCGAACTTCATTTATAACTCTGCTCATCACCTTATTCAGAACTTCATACGGAATCTCCGCTGCCTCTGCAGTCATGAAATCAATCGTATTAACAGCTCTAAGAGCTACAGCATAATCATAAGTTCTCTCATCACCCATAACACCAACGCTTCTCATATTCGTAAGTGCTGCAAAATACTGACCAATTGTCTTATCAAGTCCGGCATTTTCAATCTCTTCACGATAAATAGCATCTGCATCCTGAACGATACGAACTTTCTCAGCTGTTACTTCGCCGATGATACGTACTCCAAGTCCCGGTCCTGGGAATGGCTGACGGAATACGAGTCTTTCAGGAAGTCCGAGCTCAAGTCCTGCTTTACGAACTTCATCTTTGAAAAGATCACGAAGCGGCTCAATGATTTCTTTGAAATCTACAAAATCCGGAAGTCCTCCTACATTATGATGAGATTTGATCACTGCGGATTCTCCGCCAAGACCACTTTCTACAACATCCGGATAAATTGTTCCCTGTGCAAGGAATTCAACAGTACCGATCTTCTTTGCTTCTTCTTCGAAGATACGGATGAATTCTTCACCGATGATCTTACGTTTTGCTTCTGGATCTGTAACGCCTGCAAGTTTGTTATAATATCTTTCCTGTGCATTTACGCGGATAAAGTTCAGATCGAACTGTCCTTCTGGTCCGAAGATTGCTTCAACTTCATCACCTTCATTTTTACGAAGAAGACCATGATCTACGAATACACAAGTAAGCTGTTTTCCAATAGCTTTGGAAAGAAGGCCTGCTGCCACTGAAGAGTCAACCCCACCTGACAGTGCGAGCAATACTCTTCCGTCTCCAACCTTCTCGCGGATCTCTGCGATTGTATTCTCAACAAAAGCATCCATCTTCCAGTCACCTGCACATTCACATACATTTTTTACAAAGTTGTTGATCATCTTTGTTCCTTCTACTGTATGAAGTACTTCTGGATGGAACTGGATTGCATACAATTTCTCAGCTGCGTTCTCAGCTGCTGCAACCGGACAGTCAGCAGTGTGTGCTGTAATTTCAAATCCCGGAGCAATTTTTGAAATATAATCAAAATGGCTCATCCAACATGTTGTTGTCTCTGAAACACCCTCAAATACTTTGGAGTCTTTTTTATCAATAATAACTTCTGTCTTGCCGTATTCTCTTACATCTGCACGCTCAACTTTTCCGCCAAGTACATGAGACATCAGCTGTGCGCCATAGCAAAGTCCGAGAACCGGAATTCCAAGCTTGAACAGTTCTTCTGAATAAGTCGGTGAATCCGGCTCATAACAGCTGTTTGGTCCGCCTGTGAGAATGATTCCTTTTGGATTCATCTCTTTAATTTTTTCAATATCTGTCTTATATGAATAAATTTCACAATATACATTACACTCCCTGACACGTCTTGCGACCAGCTGGTTATACTGTCCACCGAAGTCAAGGACAATCACTAATTCTTTCTTCAAATCTTTCCTCCTGTCAAATCCAATCAAAACTATTTGCTTTATCTATATATTTTTTTCTGTTCTTCATTATAGTAGAGGAATCATTGATTTACAAGTATTTGTTTATGTAAAATAAAATCTTATCCACAATTTCTATTACTATACGCGGTAATTATTCCCCTTCTGATCTATCCAGAACAAAAAAGATGCCGAACAAATGCCCGACATCCCATTTTTATGTTCCATTTTATGCTACAAATCTTTCTAGCTGTCTTTCAAGTTCTGTGCAATCATCTGCATACATCTGCAGTTCAATCACGTTATTCAATCCCAGATTCATGATTCCAAGTAATGACTTCGCATCTACTACTGCCCGTCCTCTTCTCATGTCCATGTTAAAGTCAAATTTACATACTGTGTTCAAGAAATCAATAATCTCATCCGGGTGTTTGAAAGTAATGTTCATTGTACTCATTCTTTTCACCTCTTTCTGCCTTAACGGCCATGAAATCCTTTTCACTTTTCATTTGTATCATAGCATATTTTTTATATTAAAAAGGGTGAAATTTTTTATAAAGGTGTATTTTTTTAATTAAATATACCCCTTATTCTCTACTTTTTCCTATAAACAACATGAAATTACTCTTAATTATGAAATTCCAGTAGAGTTACGTCTGTATTCCGTCGGTAAAATTCCTTCCTCCTCTTTAAACACCTTACTCATATATTTGGGATCAGAGTAACCGACAAGCCCCGCAATCTGATTCATCTTATATTTTGTTGTCCTAAGAAGCTCCTTTATTTTTTCTATCCTGTATTTCCTCACAGTTTCTGTAAAATTATATCCTGTCTCCTTCTTAAACTGGGAACTCAGATATTCTTCTGATACATAAAGCTGGCTCGCTGCTTCTTCCAATGTAATACCTCTGTCATATTCTTTTCTTACAATTTCCATTGCTTTTTGAATAAGCGTACTGTACCGCTCAAATTTATGTTCATATGATAGCATCCGTTCCAATCCTTGAATCGCTTTCTCTATCTGTTTCCAGCTGATGGCATATGTAATCTGCTGCATAAGACTCAGGATTTCTGTTTCGTCAATCTCCCCGCCATAATTTCTATAATTTAATCCAGCTGCCATACAAAAACGAATGATACTGTATTTTATTTCTTTTGGAAAATATTTTTCTCTTTTCATTTCCTCACAAACAAGTTGAAATTGTCTGGCAATTCCTTTCTTGTTTTCATCGAAAATCATTTCCCGCATTCGTTGTTCTAATTCTACCGGATAACGCACCGGAACAACTTCAAATTTCTCAACTGTCTGCTGACAGATCAAAACTCCTCGTGGCTGAAGAAGATTCCATTCCATAAGGCTCCCTGTCTGAATCATTGCCTCTTCCAGCTTTGTCAGCTGTTTTGTCTCTATCCATACACAAATAATTGTCCCCGGAAACTTCCTACATAACCCTGTAACCACATTTTTTTGAAAATATTCTTTCCAGTTCCTAGCTTCATATACCCGGTAAATGATCAGGTACACCTTTTTCCATTGATCCGAACATATAACAGATGCCGAAAATCCACACTCATGTCTACAGATTTCTTCGAGAAATCCACGTACATTCTCCTTCTGCTCCTCGTATTCGTCTGCCATTGAAACCGTAAATAAATATCCCGGATCATCCACTGTAAAACCAAATCTCCGAATGGTCATTTCATTTAACTTCTGATTCGATATAATTTCTCCATCTCTGCAGCTCAACAGAACATTTTCAACAGTAAAAGAAGCCTGCATCCAATACTCATTCCTTATTTTTTCATGAATACGGCTTAATGCCTTCTTAAGCTCCATCGGCTGAAACGGCTGTACTAAATATCCGTCCACCCCCAGATCGATTGCCTGCTTTGCCTGTTGAAAATCTTCATCCTTTGTTATAATAATCACACGAAACTCGCGTCCTTCCGTGCGTAATTTTCTCAAAAGATTTAATCCATTCATCCGTGGAAGCCCAATATCCATAATAACAAGGTTTGGCTGCATAACTGTTATCATCTCATATGCAGACTGTCCGTTCCCTGCAATCCCCGCCAATTCGTAATTCGGATCTACACGTTTCAAACCTTTTTTCAGTTCTTCTAATACTTTTTCATCCCTTTCAATGATTGCCACCCGCATTTGAACAGTCTCCTCTCAATGTCCGTGTTTCCGATTGGATATCCTTTTTTATTGTAACATTAACTTCAATAATTGGAAGTATGCAAGTGTAAATATTTTTCTCTGGTGGCGAGCCCTCCCCGGATGTGACGTTCTGATTTGTTGGTGTCTAAAACCTTACGCGTTTCATGAGCCAATGATGGGTTGATCTGAAGCAGACGTTCTGTAACATCCTTATGCACCGTACTCTTACTAATCCGAAACTGTTTCGCTGTCTGTCTCACTGTCGCATTATTTTCTATAATATAATTTGCAATTTCTACTGCACGCTCCTCAATATATTCTCTCATAGAAAAGCCCCTGCATAGTTTGTTTTTTACAATCTATGCAGGGGCAAATCAATGTATGTCTAATTCCTGTTCCATCTATTCGTAGAAAATATCATACCATACAACTTAATACTCAAATACTGCCACACCATATCCCGGAAGAGGATATGCAAAGGAATATTTCTGACCATCACATTCCTGTTTCTCTGGCTTGTAAACCAATTGGCGTTCCTCTCCTGATCCGCCGTATTTTGTCTCATCACTGTTAAGAACAAGCTTAAACTGCTTTCTTCTCGGAACACCAACACAGTAATCCGGTCTGTCTACCGGTGTAAAGTTGCATACAAAAAGCAGATTCTTCTTCCCATCCTTTGAATGTCTTGTGAAACTGAAAATACTCCGGAAGATATCATCCTTATTGATCCAGTCAAATCCCTTCGGATCATTATCCAACTCATACAATGCCTTATTCTTCTTATAAAGATGAAGCAAATCTTTATACCAGTTCTGAATCTGCTGATGTGGTTCTTCTGCAAGAAGGAACCAATCCAGTTCTCTCTCTTCACTCCACTCACGAAGCTGTGCGAACTCCTGTCCCATAAAGAGAAGCTTCTTTCCAGGATGTCCCATCATAAATGCATATGCCACCTTCAAGTTGCGGAACTTATCCCATCCTTCTCCCGGCATCTTATTCAACATGGAGCATTTCAGATGAACAACCTCATCATGAGAAAGTACAAGAATATAGTTCTCTGAATATGCATATTCCATAGAAAATGTCATCATATGATGTGCATTCTTTCTGAAATAAGGATCCAGTTTCATGTATTCTGTAAAGTCATGCATCCAACCCATATTCCACTTCAAAGTAAATCCAAGTCCATCATCCTCAGGAGATCCTGTCACCTTCGGCCATGCTGTAGACTCTTCTGCGATCATCATAACGCCTTTATTTCTTCCGCAAACTACAGAATTCAGATGTTTAAAGAATGCAATCGCCTCAAGATTCTCATTTCCGCCAAATTTATTCGGAATCCACTGTCCATCTTCTCTTCCGTAGTCCAGATACAGCATAGATGCCACTGCATCTACACGAAGTCCGTCTACATGATAATGTTCAACCCAGAACAATGCATTCGCCAAAAGGAAGTTAGAAACTTCCGGTTTTTCATAATTGAAAACCTTCGTTCCCCAATCAGGATGCTCGCCCTTTCTCGGATCTGGATATTCGAATGTCGGTGTTCCGTCAAAATCTGCCAGACCATGTGCATCTTTCGGGAAATGCGCCGGTACCCAGTCAAGAATAACACCGATATTATTCTTATGAAGGTAATTCACCATATATGCAAAATCTTCCGGTGTTCCATAGCGTGAAGTTGGTGCATAATATCCGGTTACCTGATATCCCCAGGAACCGTCAAATGGATGCTCTGCGATTCCCATCAACTCAACATGAGTATATCCCATCTCTTTTACATACTTTGTAATTGCTTCTGCAAACTCACGATATGTATAAAATCCTTCATCTTCTCTTCCAGGATGTCTCATCCAGGAACCCATATGTACTTCATAAATAGACACTGGTTCTTCTTTGTTATCCCATTTCTCACGAGCAGTCATCCACTTACTGTCTGACCAGTTCAGATTAGAAATGTCTGTGATTCTGGAAGCTGTTCCCGGCCGGAGCTCTGCATAATTAGCAAATGGATCTGCTTTGTAAATCTTCTCACCCGCCTGTGTCTCTATACAGAACTTATACAAATCCCCTTTCTTCGCCTCCGGAACGAAGCATGTATATATTCCGAGAGGCTCCCCTCTCTTCATCTTATCTTTCGTCTCATCCCAGTCATTAAACTCTCCGATTACAGAAACGTTTACTGCATTAGGAGCCCATACCGCAAAATATACTCCTCTTTTTCCGTTCTTTGTCACCTCATGGGCACCCATCTTTTTATAAATCTCATAATGATTTCCCTGCCCAAAAAGATAATGGTCAAGTTCTCCGATCTCATAAGGCTGCACTTTCGTCTTCGTGCTGTTTTTCTTAACCATAAAGCCACCTCACTGCTCAAATATATTCCTGATTGTAATGATTTAAAAACCATACAATTTCTTATAGATCAAGGCACATTACCGAATCATTCAATTGGTAACAAAGTTTCATTCTACCCTTGAACACTATAGTTTTATTATACTTGATACTGTATAAAAAAGAAAGAGAAAATGTATTATTGCACAAAAATAGACAGTCGTTTTACTGACTGTCTATTAATTCTTAACAAATATATGTCATTAAATGTTGAAATCTTTCTCTGAAAGCAGAATTCTGTCGGAAGAATCTGTATTCTTTCCAAATACTCTCTTCACAAGCTTCTTTGCGGAAGCTTTCTGTGAATGAGCGATTGCATCATCCATCACTTCTTTCACTTCTGCTACTGTCACTGCATGATCTTCTCGCTGTAAAGAGTCAATCTTACTGTACAGTGCAAGAATTCCCATCTCATCGATTCTGTAACCATTCTCCTGAGCATAAGTCTGTCCAAATGTTACAAGCTCATCATTGATAAAGATCGGCACTTCAAGTCTGGAAGTAAATTTTCTTCTGAATTCTCTGTTGGAAGAAAGAAGTCTGTCCAGTGGTTTTCTCTGCTCTTCAAGAACTACCAGAAGTTCTCCTGTATCCTGCTCCATTGCTTTGTTCAGCTTGGCGAGTGTTTTTTCGTTCATCTGTCCGGCTTTTTCAATGATCAGTGCACCGCCGTACAGTTTACGGAAAATGTCTCCGATTCTCTTCTTATTCAGTGACTCACCTGTCACAATTGCAACCTTACCCTGACGAATATCACGCTGCTTCTGGATTGCCTTTACAACATCAACAGCAAGGACTGTCTTTCCATTTCCTTTATTTCCAATAATCAGAAGGTTTCCTGTTCTGGAAGTTCCTTTGCGGTTTGTACAGTTCTTATCCTGCTCAAGTACATCTACCAGCTGCTCACTCATACCACGCACAGGTACAAAATAAGAGAAGAGTTTTTTCTGTTCCTCTGTAAGCCCTGCTCTTGTACCGATTCCACTCTGTGTTTCAAGATCATAGCGACCATGTACGATAAATCCTGTATCAGACATTGCATCTGCAATCTCATCTAATGGTAATGGTGATGTCTTACCTGTTGCGATCAATTTTGCAGTCTCTTTACGGCTTAATGGTGTCGTCGCAGACATGATATCAATTCCGTCGTCTTCATCCGGGATCTCTCTGTCATCCGACTCCTCACTATGCGCTGGATTCACGCTGAATTCATCTTCAAAATTTGGCACTTCTTCATAAGAATTCAGACCAAGAAGATCATCATCTGAAATCTTATCTTCTGCTGTGAAAAGATCTCTTGGATTGATTACTTCATCATCCTCATCGTCTTCTTCATAACCATAGGCATCCAGATCATCATATCCTTCTTCCTCACTGAACAGATCATCATCAGCGTCTTCATAATCATCCGGCAGATCGTCATCAGACTCTTCATAATCATCCAACAAATCGTCATCAGACTCTTCATAATCATCTAAAATATCGTCTTCGTCAAACTCTTCTGCATCATCCCAGTCATACGCATCATAATCTTCGTACTCATCCTCACCGAGTCTGAGATCATCCGCAAGCTCTCCCATATTTTCATGTGGTTCTTCTTCTACCTCAAGAACTTCTTCTGAACTTACTGTTGCATCTACTTCTTCCTCTTCCGGAATAACACCTTCAATCTCATCAATCAGTTTCTGTATCTCTGGTGATAAAATTGGTTCTTCATTATTTTTATTGTCCATAGTCTCTCTTACTGCTGCTCCTTCTGAATCATCTTCATCATTGACAACTTCAGTTTCTGAGATCAGTTCCTCCACCTCAGATAAATCTTCTGATTCATCTGTCAGATCTTCTGACTCAGCTTCATCTATTTCAAGGATTTCTTCCTCTTCCGGTTCTGCCTCTTCTACTTCAAGAACTTCTTCCTCTTCCGGTTCTGCCTCTTCTACCTCAAGGATTTCTTCCTCTTCCGGTTCTGCTTCCCCTGCTTCAAGAATTTCTTCCTCTTCCGGTTCTGCTTCTTCTACTTCAAGAACTTCTTCCTCTTCCGGTTCTGCCTCTTCTACTTCAAGAACTTCTTCCGGTTCTGCTTCCCCTGCTTCTATAGCAACTGCATCTTCTGGGACATCTTCTGAAGTCTCCTCCACTGCCTGTTCTATAAGCTCTTCTTCTGTCTCCGGTTCCGGTATCAGTTCTTTCATCCCTGATGGAACTACTCGTTCTTTACTGGCTTCCTCAGCTTTCTTCTCTTCTGTCAGTTGATTCACGATCTCAAGATCTTCTACATCCTCAATTGCTGCAATATCCTCTTCCAGATCTGTCATATCCGGTTCGACTTCTTCTCCCGGTTCTGCCTGAACTTCCGGTTTCGGATTGAGTAATTGCTGTAGAGCTTCATCTAACCGCATCGTATCTCCAAGTTTCTTCTTGACTGGTTTTACCGGATTCTTACTGACAATCGGTATGGAAGCAGTATCTTTGCTAAGTGTTCTCTTATCTCCACTTGTCTCTACCGTTGCCGGCTGAACTTCTGACTCATCCTCGGAAACTTCTATAACTTCTGCTGTTTCTACTCCTGCTTCTTCCTGATTTTCTACTTCGGCATCCGGCTCTTCTGCCGCTTCCAAAGTAACCGCATCCGTGTCAATCACATCGGAAGTACTGTCGTTCTCCATCACCGGCTGTTCTGTCAGCCCGATTGATCTTGTATCTCCAAGTGCTTCAGCTCCTTCTGACGCAGAATCTTTTTCCTCGTCTTCTCCTAAATAGGAAGCCAGATCCGGTATTTCTTCTGTCTCTGAAGAAAGCTTCTCATATCTGTGATCATATTTCTGCTGCTGCGATGGTGACAATGGCTTATACTGCATCTTCAGTTCCATTGCCTTATAAACATACTTACCCTCGCTGAACCAGAGGATCAGATCATCACACTCTTCCAAACATTCTGTCATCATACCTGCTTCGCGATAAAGCTTCGCCAGTTCATAAGCCCACTCTTCAATATATTCTGCCTTCTTAAATTCCTCCAGAGCCTCAATCTGCTGTTCGATCGGCGCTCTCTGCGCTCTTAAGATCTGATATCTAAGGATATGCCTGTTCGGATCTTTCGGTGCAATCTGGATAAATTCGTCATAATAGTCAATTGCTTCATCTATATTCTTTGTCTTAATTGCAAGAGAACATAACTTATAGATCACCTTGCGGCTTCCTTCAGAACGGCGATATGCAAGATTCATAACATCATAGCTCTTCTGATACTCTTTTGTTTTCTCATAAATATCACTGACATTCATCAGCATCCCTGCGTTACGGACACGCTTCCAGTCAATCAGATCTGCTGCTGCCGCTGCTTTTCTGTATTCTCCATCTTCCATAAGTTCCAGCATCTCTTCTGTCTTTAACTTATATTCATACTTATCCACTGTACTCACCTCATTGTCATTGAAATATTAGTTTTGGTCTGAATGTGTCCATTAGGCACTAGCCGATACTCTTTCATTATTCTACCATATGAGGTCTGTAATGTCAAAAAAATGCACCTTCAATTCCTTTTGAAAGTGCATTTTTAGTGTTATTTAATTGTATTATTATTATTATTTTATATTTTGTATCGGAGATTATTCTCGATTCTACGTTCCTGTGAGACCTTTGTCGTCTGTTATTTTATCACCTGAATGATTTTCATATCCATTCAATACTTTATGTATTAAATCTTCTGTCAAATCATTCCTGCTTTTATAACAAATCTGAGATTATAACATATCCTTTCAATGTTTCTTTACACATTTTTCATTCTATGTTATATGCGGTATTTTTATTCAATACATCTATGAGTGATTCATCTTTTTCTCTTTGCTTCCAGTTTCCGTACTCTCCGATCTTTGATCTTCTTTTCTTTCTACTGGACTTTTACGCTTGGCAAAGGTCTCTTTCTTCACAGGAACCTTCACTCATCATACCACTGACATATTGATAAAAATCTGAAACTATACTGTCCATGGGACTGACCTCCTGTTGAACTTGTATTTTTAATCTAATCAGGCATCTGTTACTTTTGCCTTCTTAGTTAAATATCTTTGGGAGATTTCTTTCTCTCTTTGATGGTTATATAATAACATTCGGCGTCTAATTTGTCAATATATTCATTTGATTTTTTTATATTTTTTATTTATTATCTGCTTTAGTTGTAATTGTCTGAATTTTCAAACATTTCAATTAACAGATTTCTGCTCCAGCCGGCATTTCTTTTTCCGGTGTCATCAGTGCAAGGTTACCTTCTGCATCTTCTGCACAAAGTAGCATCCCCTCTGAAAGTACGCCTGCCAGCTTCGCAGGTTTCAGGTTTACAAGAACCATAACTTTCTTACCAACCATTTCTTCCGGTGTGTAATGTGCTTTGATTCCGGATACGATCTGTTTTACCTGGCTTCCAACTTTTACCTGAGAGCAGAGAAGCTTTTTGGATTTCTTTACAGCCTCACATGCAATGATCTCTCCAACCTGGAATTGCATTGCTCCGAACTGCTCAAATGTGATCTCATCTTTCGGCTCAATGTCGATAACAGCTTCTTCCTCTTTCTTTTCTTCTACCTTCGGATGAAGTTCTTCAACTTTCTTCATAACCTCTTCGAGATCCATTCGCTGGAACAGGATCTCCGGTTTCTCTGTTACATGTCCGTTACCAAGCTGCTCAAGAATCTTCTTACTTGTAGAAGGCATAAAAGATTCAAGAAGTCTTGCACCTTCAGAAATGCTCTGGATCAGATTCCAAAGTACTGTAGAAAGGCGATCCTTCTTGGATTCATCTTTTCCGAGTACCCAAGGAGTTGTCTCATCAATATATTTATTGCAGCGTTTGAACAGATTGAAGATTTCTGTAATCGCATCGGCAACGCGGAGGTCTGCCATCTTAGCATCAACTGCTTTAGAAGCATTCTCTACAACTGCTTTCAGTTCTGCATCTACATCTTCTACAACACCCTTATCTTCTACTGTTCCGCCGAAGTATTTGTTTGTCATAGAAACAGTTCTGTTTACAAGGTTTCCAAGTGTATTTGCAAGATCAGAGTTCAGACGCTCTACCATCAGCTCCCAGGAAATAACACCGTCATTCTCGAATGGCATCTCATGAAGCACGAAGTAGCGAACTGCATCTACGCCAAAGAAATCAACGAGTTCATCTGCATAGAGAACATTTCCCTTGGATTTACTCATCTTACCGTCTCCCTGAAGCAGCCACGGATGTCCGAACACCTGTTTCGGAAGTGGAAGATCAAGTGCCATAAGGAAGATTGGCCAGTAAATTGTATGGAAACGGATGATATCTTTTCCGATCAGATGAAGGTCTGCCGGCCACAGCTTGTTGAACTGCTCTGTACTGTTTCCGTCTGCATCATATCCGATTCCTGTGATATAGTTTGTAAGAGCATCAAGCCATACATATACAACGTGCTTTGGATCGAAATCTACCGGAATCCCCCACTTGAAAGATGTTCTGGATACACACAGATCCTGAAGTCCCGGAAGAAGGAAGTTGTTCATCATCTCGTTCTTACGGGCAACCGGCTGGATGAACTCCGGATGTGTATTGATATGCTCGATCAGACGATCCGCATACTTGCTCATTTTGAAGAAATATGCCTCTTCCTTTGCCGGCTGAACCGGGCGTCCACAGTCCGGACATTTTCCATCTACAAGCTGAGACTCTGTGAAGAAAGACTCACACGGTGTACAGTACATTCCTTCGTAATGTCCTTTATAAATGTCTCCCTTGTCGTAAAGTTTCTTGAAAATCTTCTTAACCTGTTTCTCATGATCTTCATCTGTTGTACGGATGAATTTGTCATAAGATGTATCCATCAGATCCCAGATTCTTTTGATTTCTGTTGATACATTATCTACGAATTCCTTTGGTGTGATTCCAGCCTCCTCGGCTTTGAGCTCGATCTTCTGTCCGTGCTCATCTGTTCCCGTCTGGAAGAATACATCATATCCCTGGCTTCTCTTGTAACGTGCGATTGCATCTGCAAGCACGATCTCATATGTGTTTCCGATATGCGGTTTACCTGATGTATAGGCAATCGCTGTTGTTATATAATATTTTGGTTTTTCTGACATTTTTCTGCCTCCTTTTCCCGCAGTGCGCATCCTAAGCGGAGCGTTTTTATATATTAGGATAGAACTTTCCTAATATATAAAAAACGCCTTCCCAGGGACTTGCATCCCTGAGAAGACGAATCATACCTTCGTGTTACCACTTCTCTTCGTTCCTTCCTCGCGGAAAGAAACCTCTAGGAGTATCTGCATTTTTGTTAGTAAAAACTGCTTTGTTGATCAAAATCTCTTTGAACACTACGGCATTTCCCACTGTTGATACTCTTCGCTATAAAGGGCGAATCCCTTCACAGACTAACCCGGATCTTTTTATTCAAGATTGCCGCTTAAACAACTCACTTGCTCACTCTGTTCAGGCTCATCTGCGCTGCTCAGAAGCCATCTTCATCTGTCTTCCATCCATCCCTCTCAACATCCGGCCTGACAGCCTTCAGGACTTTTCTGTAGAATCTGTTACAGACTACTCTCTTCCTCATCGCGTTTCGCTTATCACTGCTTTTCATTCCTTAAAAAGGTTAGCATAACGCGAATAGAATGTCAAGATACACCGCTTGATGATTTCTTTTTCGATTCCTCTGTTGCCCCGGCAGCATTTCTTTTTGCTTTCACTCTTGGAAATGTAATATCTACCCGGAACAAATCTCCGTCCAGATACAGATCAAATGTGCCGCCCTGCATCGTTGTAAGGCTCTTCGCAATGGAAAGTCCCAATCCACTTCCCTCCGTACTTCTGGAAATATCCCCGCGAATAAAACGTTCTGTCAGTTCGTCAGCCTGAATATTCAACTGATGCTCGGAAACATTTTTCAATGAAAATTTCACCTTTGTATCATCTGTTTTCAGAGTCGCATAGACTCTTGTTCCAGGCATTGCGTACTTGGCTGCATTTCCGTAAATATTTTCCAGGACACGCCACATTCTTCTTCCATCGACATGCACAACAGCCGGTTCTGCCGGAAGATCTGTGACGATCGCCAGATTTCTCACCTCGAATTTTTCTTCGAGTTCGCCCTGCGTCTGCTGGATCATTTCCGACAGATCAAGATCCATATATTCCAGCGAAATATTTCCACTGCTGACTTTCGATGCTTCTACTACATCTTCTGTCAATGTCTTCAGTCTCTGAGCTTTCTCTTCCAGAATATTCAGATAATCCTGAACTTTCGGATCCGCCGGATCTGTCTGTCTTAAGATGCCGACATAATTCAAAATGGACGTCAGTGGTGTCTTAATATCATGAGAAACATTTGTGATCAAATCTGTCTTGAGACGTTCGTTTTTCATTGCCTCAGCAACTGCTTTATTAAGTCCGGTTCCGATTCCGTTGATCATCAATGCAATGGTTTTATTCTCTCCATGCAGTCCGTCAATTGGAATCTGATAACTCATATTTCCGGCAGCAATCTCCTGGATTCCTTTTCTCAGTCGGTTCTTCTCCATCACATCTGCAACCATGTAATAGAATAGCACTGCGTCAGCGATCAGCAGCAGAAGCACCAGGAAGAAATCTCCATTCCAAAGTACGAAAAACTGAAGCAGGAAATAAAGAATCAAAAGTCCTGCTGTTTTCTTTGTAAGCTTCACATCTCGGAATACTTTTCCAAGAAATACTCCCACGCTTCGAAGCAGACTGTTCTCCCACAGACTCTTTGCTTTAATTCTTCTTACCAGACTGAGGTAACCGGCAAAGAAACAAGTAAAAGTGAACACTCCATAGGAAAACACACCCACTGATTCTCCGAGACTTAAAGTCTGCATATATACATTCGGAACATAGGATGATGGAATAAATGTATCACTTTCCATAGCCCCATAAGAACTACACAACCCTGTAATTCCATCAAATCCTGCTACGAAAAAGAAATAACTTCCAATCACCCAGACAAAAATAATAACTGCAGCGGCAATCTCTGTCTTCCGGGAATCGAACTTTAACAAATGCAGTTCTTCATCCTGCGGTTTTCTTCCTGCCCCCAATGTCAGCCACACTACTGTGATCAAAAAGAGTACTCCGCTGAAAATCATAAAATGCAATGCTGCTTTCATATGCGGAATATTATTCTGATACTCAATACTGTTCTGGTAAAATTGATCCTGAATCGCATATTTTGTATCAACCGCAACTGCAAAAACATCTTTCCACTTTGTTCCTCCGGAATAATAACCATAAGAACGAATATTAAGCCATTGATCAGAATAAGATACATTCATATTTGTCTTAAAATCTTTCAATTCCGGATAGATCACCATGTATTTCACAGATTTTTTAGATGCAGAAGCTGTTATATTCTCTATGCTATCTCTTACATCCGCATAATTTGCATATTCTGCTTTATTTGTAGTAACTTTCTTTGTCGATTCATCTGCGTACAGATAGGTAAAATTGGTATTTCCCTCTTCCAGATAATTCCAACCGTCTTCATAATCCTGCCAGTCTTCATAGATTGTTTGCAATGCTGTGGCTATATTATCGTAAACCAGCGACAATCTTCCATTTAGCTGTGGATTGTTATTTACAACCTGAAGCAGATTATCCGCTTCAGCCGGTGCGTATTTCTCTATCAGAGACTGGCCAAAATTCCAGCAGTCTGTATAAAGCAGATCACCATTTTCATCTGTAATCTGAAATGTATAATATCCGGAAGTTGTAAATTCACCTGCCTGCAATCCTGCCAGGAACTGATCTCTGTCCTGTTCGCCCATCTGAAATTGAAGTTTTCCTGCATTTACAAGAGAGAAGAAATCATTCATATAATAGTAGTAATAATTTCCGTCTGGTTTCTGGCAGACGATCACGCCATTCTGTTTGTAAAGATTGTCGTTATCTGTCCCACTGTAAGTTTCGCCCCAGTTCACCAGCTCTTCCATCGTGTACGTGACGCCGGACAGATTCGTCTCAGATATCTTTCCCTTCTTCGACAGTTCCATTACATCCACCAGCTTTTTCGGATTGTAGGCGCCGTCACTTTCAAAAAGATTCTGCAGATAAAGCTTCTCTTGTACATCGTACATGTAACTTTCGACCATCTTGCTGAATTCTTCGGATTCTTCAAAAGACTGTGTATTCATCTTTTGGATCTGTGACAAACTCATTCCCCCCGCCAGTGTCAGGAGAGAAAGCAAATTTGTCACAAGCAATGCTCCGCTAAGAATCGCCACAACAAGAACAATTGTCCTTGTCACGGTCTTCCTGTACCATTTCTTCATTGTTAATCCTTTCTTATGCTTTTTCGATTTTATATCCGACACCCCAGACTACTTTCAGGTAACGTGGGTCTTTCGGATTGATCTCTATTTTTTCTCTGATATGACGAATGTGAACTGCAACTGTGTTATCCGCACCAATTGCCTCTTCATTCCAGATGGATTCATAAATCTGATTGATTGAAAATACTTTTCCCTGATTCTTCATCAGAAGCAAAAGGATATTGTATTCAATCGGTGTCAGTTTCACAAATTCTCCGTCTACTGTCACCTGCTTGAGATCATCATTGATCTGAAGGCCGCCTACCTTATAAATTGTCTCTTTTGGCTCCTGTGCTGTTCCGCCAAGTTCGTTAAATCTTCTCAGCTGTGATTTCACTCGTGCTACAAGTTCCAACGGATTGAATGGCTTTGTCACATAATCATCCGCACCGATATTGAGTCCAAGAATCTTATCGGTATCTTCTGACTTCGCAGACAAGATAATGATTGGCAGACTGTTCTTCTCGCGGATCTTCAATGTTGCACGGATTCCGTCCAGTCTCGGCATCATGACATCGATAATCAGAAGATTCACCTTCTCCTTCTCCAAAATCTCCAGTGCTTCGATCCCGTCATACGCTTTTAAGATCTGATATCCTTCCTGGGAAAGATAAATTTCAATTGCTTCTACGATTTCTCTATCGTCATCACATACTAATATTTTATACATTTTACATACCCCTCGATAATTGCTGACACCGATAACAGCGCAGCAACATAATTATCACATGATCAAGTTCTAACTATAGTATACATGATACTTGATGGTTTTTAAGAGATAGATTGGAAAAATATTAGAAATTTCTTAAATCGACGATTTAACAATTTAAATACTTTCTATTTCTTGCACATCTTTCATCAACGTTTTATAATAAGAAACCGTGAGCCGCTTTAGAACATAAGTATAGCTGCAATCCATCAATAAAAAGGAGTATAAATTAAGAATGATTGAATTTTTGAAATCCTTCCTCTTTGGAATTGTGGAAGGAATCACAGAATGGCTGCCGATCAGCAGCACCGGACATCTGATCCTTTTGAATCAGTTTGTGAAATTAAATGTTTCTGAAGAATTCTACAGCATGTTTGAAGTTGTGATCCAGTTAGGTGCGATTCTTGCCGTCGTCATCTTATTCTGGAACCAGATCTTTCCGTTTGGTGCACCGGAAGGAAGTCACACTGTCAGACGCCGCCAGGCAAAACACGCACATAGAAAAAAGAAATCCGGAAATGGAATTTTAAGTTATGTGAAGATGGATATCATTATCCTCTGGCTGAAAGTCCTTGTTGCATGTATCCCTGCGATCGTGATTGGAATGCCGTTCAATGATCTGTTTGAGAAATGGTTTTACAATTACCCTTGCGTTGCAATTGCTCTGATTGTCTTCGGTATTGCCTTTATCATTGTTGAGAATAATCACAAGGGCAAACCTGCGAAGATCAACAGTATGGATGAACTTACTTATAAGACTGCATTTTTGATCGGACTTTTCCAGCTGATCGCTGCAATCTTCCCTGGAACATCTAGATCCGGTGCAACAATTGTCGGTGCTTTGATCCTTGGAGTATCCAGAACCGTTGCTGCTGAATTCACTTTCGTACTTGCGATTCCGGTTATGTTCGGTGCAAGTCTTCTGAAGCTTGTGAAGTTTGGCCTGAACTTTACCGGAACAGAAGCGGCTATTCTGCTGATCGGAATGGTAACAGCATTTGTTTCTTCTATTATCGTTATTCAATTCCTGATGGGATATATTAAGAAACATGATTTCAAAGTATTTGGATATTACAGAATTGTGCTTGGTATTCTTGTGATACTGTATGCGTTGTTTTTAGCGTAGTTTGAAAAAGACGGGTAATGATGAGTTCCATTCACCATTCCCGTCTTTTTTAACTTACTTTCACTAGAGGTCCGTTTCCTTTTACTTAATATCTTCCTCTATTATACATTCATGTTTCTTCGTTTTTTTATTGTAATTTACTCCTACAAGAAGTATGTTTCCTTTGTATTCCTCTAAACTTTTACAATATTCTTTCTTCTTAATCTGTTCAATTGCACCGTTTGCGCTTTCATTCCATTTAAGTTCTACCACAAGTGCAGGTTTTTCCTGGAATTTTTTTCTAGGAAGAAATACAAGATCTGCAAATCCTTGTCCTCCGGCCAATTCTCTGTGAACAGTGTAAAAGTTTCTTGCAGCATATAACGCAAGTGATATCGTATAACTCAATGCATTTTCATCGTTATATTGCAAATGAGATGTCTCAAAATGTGCTTGTCTTATTCCCTCTGCTACTTGTACAGGACGTTTCTGCCAAATAGCATTCAATGTATCTGCCGAATTTTTCAATGCTTTAGAAACTTCACCCCAATCCGACACCGAAACGCTGCTAACGTATTCTGCTCTCACCTCATTATTTGGTATTTTCACTGTTTTATTATCGTAGTCATATGCCAGATATCCAAGATGGATTAATAAAGTAAGTACATCATCCTCTGTATGAAATGTTGCCATATCATTTGTAAAACTTCCTGTATTCACTGGAACACTTTCCCCGGCGATCATGCTTAACACGTCATCTCGCAATCCTTCAAAATTCATATCAATGTACATTTTTAAAGCTTCAAACGTTTCTGTCTGATTCCAGTAATTTCCAAATTTCCCAAATCGCATGCAGCTCACTACTGAACGTGGACTATAAACAGAAGGTGCTCCTTCAAAAGAATATCCGTCATACCAGCTTTTTAGCTCCTGCATGTCCATGCCATATCGTTCACACAGCTCGCTTACTTCTTCTTCTGTAAATCCGACATATTTCGCCAATGGTCCCGGATCAATCATGGAAAATTCATCAAACATATTCAACGCTGAATGTGTTCCATATTTTTTTATTGGAAGAATTCCTGTCATATAAGCAAGTGCGACATATCCTTTGTCTTTCAACAAATCTCTTAGAAAATCCAAATACTTTTCCTGCGCTTTTTTATCTGTTATATACTCTCTGAAAATGCAGTCCCATTCATCAATAATTACAACAAACGGTCTCTTTGTCTTATTATAAATATCCTGAAGAGTTCTCATTAAATTTGTTTCATCAAAGTATCGGAAATCCGGGTATTTATCTAACAAATCCCATATTACGCTCTTTTTAAGCAAGCTAAGCATTTCCTCCACATTGGAGCTTTGACTCAGGAATTCTTGCATATTAAGAAAGATCACATCATATTTATTCAAATGCTTTTCATAACTATCTGATGATGCTATTTTTAAATTTGAGAACAGCTCCCTTGAATCATACTCACACGTATAGTAGGCAGAAAGCATATTCGCAGCAATAGACTTTCCAAAACGGCGTGGACGACTGATGCAAATATAACTTTGTAATGTTTTAGCACTTCTATTTGTATATTCAATCAATCCCGTCTTATCAACATATATTTCTGAATTTACAACTCTTGCAAAAGTACTAATATCCGGGTTCAAATAATTTCCCATTTAATTTTCACCTCCATACAGTTCTCTTTCTGGCGATTATTTTTGGACACTCATGTTATTATTATACGACATAAAAGAAAGACGGGCAATGTTTTCCACACCCGTCTCTCCGGCAACCGTACAAAAATATCCATTTAGCCTACCTACATTTCATTGGCATAATAATCGCAAAACCATAATGTCTTGCCACGTTTGATTTCAAATGAATTTACATAAGCTCCTTTTCTAGTATTTTCAACTCTGTAAACTCCCGGAAATATTAATTCACACGTTGTATTTTTGTCACCATCATATACAATTCGAGTAATTGACATTTTCTCCCAAATTCTGAGATTTATAAAATAAAAGTTATCGAAATCTGAATTACTTGCTTCTCGTCTAAAAGGGAAATTGTTGTACTCATTCAACATGTGCGTTTCAAAGCTGTCTGCTCTACTCCCAAATTCGATCCAACCATCAGCCAGCATTATTGGTGGTGTAAAATAGAGTATTAAAACTATACACAATAAAATAACAATACTTATAATGTTCTTTTTATAATACTTCTTCACACGCTCACCCCCTTTTTTCCTGGCACCCACATTATGCCATAAAAAAGAAGCCTGTGCGAAAACATGTAATCAACTGCGGATTTCTCGTAGTCAAATGCATCAGTTTCTTTTCAGACTTCTTATTTTTGCTTTATTTAATTTTTCTGTGGCAGATAAATTATAAAATCCACCCTGAATTCCCAGTTTGCATAATCTATTTCCATATAACCATTATACTTCTTTATTATTTTCTCTACATTACTCAGTCCATATCCATGCTTCTGTTTTTCTTTCTTTGAAGTTAATATCTTATCATCCTTCAGGTAGATTTCTCCGCAATAAGTATTCGTGATCCGACCAATTAAACGCTCTTGACTGAACATAATCTTTATCGTCAATATTCGTTGTTCCCGATCAACTTTTTTCAATGCTTCCAAAGCATTATCCAATAGATTTCCCAATAGTGTAACAAGATCTGCTATATCAATGTTTAACTGTTCCGGTACAACAATTTCTGTTTCTACTTTTATATTTTCACTCGCCACACTTTGAAGCTTATAGTTAACCAACCCATCAATAATTGTATTTCCTGATGTGCTATAAATCACTTTCCCTTTTATGAAATGAGAAAGTTGATCCAACTGTCTTCTTGCCTCTTCATCTTTTCCCTCTTCCAGTAAATGATTTAAAATAATAAGTTGATTACTCATATCATGTCTAAATGCCTGTAAATCTTCTGTGGAACTTTGCATAATCTCACACTGTCTACTGTATAATTCTTTTTCTTTTTGTAAAAGAGCCAATTTTGATTTCTTTATATAATTTTCTGCCAATGAATCATATAGATAAAATGCAATTATATTTACTGCAAACAGAAGTAATACTGAACCCACCGCCTCTACCTTAGTTAAATTGGTCTGATTTGCAATAATTACTTCCAAAATTAATGTAGAAATCGGAATTACAATTGAAGCCAGCCAGGAAATCCAACTAATATTACGTCCCTTTCTTGTTAACTTTATATTTTCAAGCAACAGCGTTTCACAATATGCAACAATTCGCGTGGCTATTAAACCAAAAGTATCTCTGAACTCGCCTTGTGAAAAAACTGAAAAATTAATATATCCAGTCATAGCTGCCGCAATTATTTCCGCTGCTGCCATAAAAAGATACATGTAAACAACACAAATAATTCTTTTTTGAATACTTGCTTCGTAAGTTAAAGAAATAATAAACATAGTAATTAAATTTGTAATCAAAGTAATTAACGGAATATCTATCAGAAGATATACTAAAGTTGTCATTATAAAGTAGAAGGAATAAGCTAATATTCCCAATATTCTTTTGTATTTTCTATGTTCAAAAAAAACTCTCATAAAACGATGGACAACAAATATCAGGAAAAAATTCGCCAGCAGATAAATTATATGATATGTATCAAATACCATGTGCAAACCCTCCATTTTCAAAATGAAGCTGCATTCTCGCTATTTCCTCTTTTCTGCCTCTGGCAACAGGAATTACGTCACCATTTACCATAATAACCTGTTCCCCCTGAAAAGATCTGATATAACGATAGTTCACCAGATAAGATTTATGTGTCAGAATCATTCCCTGCCCTTTTAATTTGTCGCAGACTTCTTCCAACGAACCATAGAATTCGTCTTCTGACTTCTGCATTACAATCTTTACTTTTCTTCCGTTACTTTTAAAATACAGAATCTCACTCACACGGGCACAATACATATCGTGACCATATTTATAGTGAAATATATCATTCTTCTTCCCATAAATCCTGTTATACTTTTCAAGCGTAGCAGTCACCATATTCTGGTCAAATGGCTTCTCTATAAAATTGAATGGTCTGAAGGCAAATAACTGACGGTCATATCCATCCTTTCCCGATACATATACAATCTGAGCTGCTTCATCTTTTATCTCATTTCTGATACAATCACTTACACTAATCCCGGTATCATCTGCGAGCTCAATATCCAGAAAATAAATCTGATAATTTTCCCCTTCCCGAAGTTTCCGTTTCAATACTTTCCCCGAAATGAAACTCTCCGTTTCAGCTTCTATATGGAGTATCCTGCAGGAATCATTAATATAATTTTCCAGCAGATTACATATCTTTTCATCGTCATCACAAACCGCAATTTTAAGCATTTCTTATCCTTCTATCCATTCATGTACTATTATCTGTGTTCATTTTTTCACTGTTTTAGCAAGTGCAACATATTATTTGTCTTGGGACACTCATGTTATTATTATACGACATAAAAGAAAGACGAGCAATGTATTCCACACCCGTCTCTCTGACCCGTCTCTCTGACCATCTTTCCGGCAAATTATGCTTGTTTCTTTTGAATAATTCCTTTCAATGCCGGATACAGTTCTTTAAATTCCTGATATCTTTCCTCGTACTTCTGCACCAGTTCCGGATCCGGTTCTTCTGTTCCTGTTACTTTCACAAGTTTCTTCGCAGCCTCTTCCACCGAATCAAATACACCACATCCAACTGCTGCCAGGATTGCCGCTCCATAGCCAGGACCTTCTTCGCTTTCGATCAGATCTACTTTCATATTCATCACATTTGCAATGATCTTTCTCCACAGCGGACTCTTTGCTCCACCGCCACAGATCTTTGTTCTCTCCGGATTCACACCAATACTTCTTGCAACTTCCAGGGAATCACGCAGTCCGAATGCAACACCTTCCAGCACAGCCTGTGTCATATCCTCTCTTGTGCTGTCCATAGACATTCCGATAAATGCTGCTCTTGCGGAAGGGTCATTATGAGGAGAACGCTCTCCCATCAGATACGGAAGATAGAACACATGGTTCTCGCCAAGCTTTGTAATTCCTGCCTGTTCTGCCGGATAATCCTTTGTCTTAAGGATTTCGTCCATCCACCATTTATTACAGGATGCCGCACTGAGCATACAGCCCATCAGATGATAGTTACCGTCTGCATGGTCAAAGGAATGCAGTGCATTGTTCTTATCTACTCCGAACTTCTTACTGGAAATAAAGAGTGTCCCGGAAGTTCCGAGAGAAATATTGCAGCCGCCGTCTCCGACTGTTGCCGTTCCAACTGCTGCCGCCGCATTGTCCCCGGCTCCTGCAATTACTTTTACATCCTCTGATACGCCAAGTTCTGCTGCGATCTCTGCTTTCAAAGTTCCAACGACTTCCCAGCTTTCATACAGCTTTGGAATCTGTGCCTCTGTAATACCACAGATCTCAAGCATTTTTGCAGACCAGCACTTATGCTCCACATCCAGAAGCAGCATTCCGGAAGCATCTGAATATTCTGTGCAAAAAGACCCTGACAGGCGATATGCAAGATAATCCTTCGGAAGCATAATCTTCTCAATCTTTGCAAAATTCTCCGGTTCATTTTCCTTCATCCAGAGAATCTTCGGTGCTGTAAATCCGGCAAATGCAATATTTGCTGTATACTCCGAAAGCTTCTCTTTTCCAATTACCTGATTCAGGTAATCGGTCTGCTTTGCAGTACGTCCATCATTCCACAGAATTGCCGGGCGAATCACCTGATCTTCCTTATCAAGCGCAACAAGACCATGCATCTGGCCTCCAAAACTGATTCCTTTCACTTGATCCTTATCAAAGCCTTCCAGAAGCTCTTTCAGTCCTTCCATACTCTGTGCAAACCAGTCTTCCGGTTTCTGCTCTGACCAACCTGGGTGTGGAAAATATAACGGATATTCTTTTGATACGATATTCTTGATCTTTCCGTTCTCATCCATCAGAAGAAGTTTTACTGCGGATGTCCCAAGATCTACTCCTACAAATAACATGTTGTTCCTCCTATATAAAGACAGAGAGCCTTGACGTTTCCGGCACGGCTCTCTGCCCGTTTTCTATGCTTTCATAACTTTCTATGTAATTAACCCCACGGATTCTCTGTTGGATATCTTACGCCTTTCGGCTGGTTGTATCCAATCTCTTCAACCGGCACACCAATATATTTGAATACTTCGAACAATGCTTTTCCAAAGTGTCCGAAAGCAACTGCTCCGTGATGTGGATAATTCTTTTCAATCAATACGTGACGGTAGAATCTTCCCATCTCCGGAATGGCAAACACTCCGATAGATCCGAAAGATTTTGTAGCAACCGGAAGTACTTCTCCCTGTGCAACATAAGCACGAAGTACATTGTCAGATGTACTCTGCAGTCTGTAGAATGTGATATCTCCAGGTTTGATATCTCCTTCCAGTGTTCCCTGTGTAACCTCGATTGGAAGAGATCTTGCCATGATCATCTGATATTTCATTTCGCAGAAAGCAAGTTTGCCGGAAGCTGTATTTCCACAATGGAATCCCATAAATGTATCTTTCTGTGTATATGGGAATTTTCCTTCAATACTTTCTTTGTACATATCTGCCGGTACTGTATTGTTGATATCAAGAAGTGTTACTGCATCCTGGCTCACAGCGGTTCCGATAAACTCACTGAGTGCTCCGTAAATATCAACCTCACAGGATACCGGGATTCCCTGAGCTGTCAGACGGCTGTTTACATAACATGGAACGAATCCGAACTGTGTCTGGAATGCCGGCCAGCATTTTCCTGCAATTGCAACGTATTTTCTGTATCCTCTGTGCTCCTCAATCCAGTCTTTCAAAGTAATCTCATACTGAGCCAGCTTCGGAAGGATCTCCGGTTTCTTATTTCCTGCTCCGAGCTCTTCTTCCATCTCTTTTACAACGGCCGGGATTCTTTCATCGCCTTCATGTTTATTATAAGCCTCGAAAAGGTCAAGTTCAGAGTTTTCCTCAATCTCAACTCCGATATTGTAAAGCTGTTGGATCGGTGCATTACATGCAAGGAAGTTCAGCGGACGCGGTCCAAAGCTGATAATCTTTAAGTCACTTAATCCTACAACTGCTCTCGCAATTGGTTCGAACTCATGGATCATGTCAGCACATTCCTCTGCTGTTCCTACCGGATACTCCGGGATGTAAGCTTTTACTCCTCTGAGTTTCAGATTGTAGCTTGCGTTAAGCATTCCACAGTAAGCATCTCCACGTCCCTGTGTCAGATTGTCTTGTGTCTCCTCTGCAGCTGCAACAAACATCTTCGGTCCGTCAAAATGTTTTGCAAGCAGTGTCTCTGAAATCTCCGGTCCGAAGTTTCCAAGGTAAACAACTAAGGCATTACAGCCTGCTTTCTTTACATCTTCCAGAGCCTGTACCATGTGGACCTCACTCTCTACGATACAGATTGGACATTCATAGACTGTTCCCTCACCGTATTTCTTTGTATAAGCATCGATCAATGCTTTTCTTCTGTTCACGGAAAGGCTCTCCGGGAAACAATCTCTGCTCACTGCTACAACACCGATTTTTAATTCTGGCATGTTATTCATAATAAAATCCTCTCTTTCTTATCTTATTCACACTATTGCTTTCATTCGAAAATGTTATCCACATTTCAGCACTTCTGTTTGTGAACAACTTTCTTTCTACCTAAATATTAATATTCTCACCTTTTAATCCGCAGAATGCTCCTTCAATCTGTGCATCCTCATGCGCAATCAGCCATTTATTCATAGCTGCAAGAAGTCTGTTTTCTCCCTCTTTCGCTGTTTCAAATGGAAGCTCTTCATTCGTTCCTTTCGGCAGAACTACTACACAACGGAATCCACCTTCCTGTGCAGTACACGGTGCATAATGAAGTGTTGTCGCATACAGTTCTACACCGGTTCCTGCCGGAACAAAAAATGCTTCTACCTTGGCTGTATCATAGATATCGCCATCTTCAATATCCTGCTGCATTCCAAGAAGCAGGATCAGATCTGTCTGTGCGATATCAAATTCTGAACTTCTGTGATATTCCAGTGCATTCAGTTTATGGTTGTCTCCATTACAGTATCCAATCTGGATAGGCAGTCCGCCGAATCCTTTCTTGCAGATTTCAGCTGCTTCTGGAAGTACTTCCAACTCTTCAACAGACGGTACATAGACAACGTCTTTCGGAAGTGGTGTGTGTTCCATCTCTTTTAAAATCTTCTCAAAAGAGTATTCCGTGATGATCTTGCCATATTTTCGGAAAGATGCATCTGTTACATTCTGGATTTTCATGATGTCCTCCTGAATTTTCTTCTGTATCCTGTTTCGTTTGTTTCTATGGTCATTTTACCAACTCAAAAGGGCATTATCGACCAAATAATTAGCCAAATAATGCCCATTTCTTATCTTTTTAGTAATTCTTTTGTCGTTAATAGCATTCTATTCCACGCCCCATCATTCCTTCGGTGGCAGGAATCCCTTACTTGTCTTCACGATTACTTTATCAAATACCATGAACATAGACGGCAGTACGAAGATTACGACTACCATACTGATCAGTGCTCCTCTCGCCATCAGGATACACAGGGAACTGATCATATCGATATTGGAGTAAAGTCCTACACCGATCGTTGCTGCGAAGAAGCTTAGCGCACTTACCATGATGGACTGTGCGGATACGCGGTGCGCAGTTGTGATGGAATCGTATTTATTCGCGCCATGGTTACGCTCTCTCTTATAACGAGTTGTCATCAGGATTGCATAATCTACGGTGGATCCTAGCTGGATCGTTCCGATTACGATAGATGCCACGAATGGCAGCTTAGTTCCCATGTAGTATGGAATACCCATATTGACGAAAATCGCGAACTCAATAACGCCTACCAGGATGATCGGCAGTGAGATTGACTTGAACAGAAGCATAATGATCACGAAAATAATTCCGATTGATACTGCACTTACTGTCTTGAAATCTTTATCTGTAATGTCAATCAGGTCTGCTGTCAGAGGACCTTCTCCGATCAGCATTCCACCTTCATCATATTTATGAAGAATCGTATTCAGCTCTTTGATCTGGTCATTCAGTTCATCTGTTGCTACCTTATATTCTGAGTTCGCCAGTACAAGCTGGTACTTATCATTCTTTAATGAGCTTGTCACTGAATCCGGAATCATGCTTGCCGGTACGGACGGCCCGATCAGAGAGTCGAGTCCAAGTGCCCACTTGATTCCGTCCACCTTATCCATCTCATTCAGCATCTTGCCTACATCCGCTGAATCTGTAGAGCTGTCTACAAGAATCATATGCGTCGTATTCATGTCATAGTCTTCCTTCAGTTTCTCATTTGCAATGATACTCGGAAGATCTTTTGGAAGTGTCTCATCCAGATTGTAGTAAACTCCTGTATGGTTATTTCCGTAAATAGCCGGGAATAACAGAACTACGAACAGTGCCACATAGATAGGATATCTCTTAGTAACCTTATCTGAAATCTTTCCGATATCCGGAAGGAATGGTTTATGCTTTGTCTTCTCAATGATCTTGTCACAGCACAGGATCATAGATGGGAGGATTGTTACACAAGCCAGTACTCCGAGGATAACACCCTTAACCATAACAATTCCGATATCCTTACCAAGTGTGAATGACATAAAACACAGTGCAATAAATCCGGCGATTGTTGTAACGGAACTTCCGATTACAGAGGAAAATGTCTGTGAGATCGCATGTGCCATTGCACGGTGTTTATCTCCATTGTAGCGAATCTGCTGTTCTTCGTAACTATGCATCAGGAAAATGGAGTAATCCAATGTTACACCCAGCTGCAGAACTGCTGCCAATGCCTTTGTAATATAGGAAATCTCTCCCATAAAGTAGTTACTTCCCAGGTTATAGACAATTGCGATTCCGATACTGAGCATGAAGAGGATCGGTACAAAGAATGATTCCATTGTAAGACCGAGCACGATCATCGCCAGTACAACCGCGATCAATACATACAGCGGTGTCTCTTTCTCCGCCAGCTCCTTCGTATCTGTAACAACAGCTGACATACCACTTAAGAAGCACTGCTCGCCCGCCAGAGAACGGATCTCGGAGATTGCCTCCATTGTTCCGTCTGAAGATGTTCCTTCATCAAAGAAGATTGCCATCATTGTTCCGGTCTCGGAGTTAAATGCATCATAAACCTTTGTTGGCAGCATACTCTTCGGCATACTGATATCTGCGATAGAATCATACCAAATAACCTCTTTTACATGATCTACCTTCTCAATCTTCTCTTTTAGCTTCGATACATCCTTATCTTCCATTCCATCGACTATAAACATCGAAAATGCACCTGTACCGAAATCATTTACCAAAATATCCTGCCCTTTCATCGTCTCAATGTTATCCGGCAGGTAAGTCAATACATCATAATTAATTCTCGTATGCAGATACCCCAATGCAGACGGAATCAATAATAAAATACTGAGAATCAGAATCGGCACTCTGAATTTTACTATCTTTTTTCCAAACTTTACCATCATATCCTTTTTCGCTTCCTTCCTCATATTCAGTTTATGACCATTGGTCATTTTAATCTCTTCTTGCACTATACAATAAAAATGACTAACAGTCAATATATTTTGTACTGTTAGTCATTTTTTCTTTTTATTTATATTCCATTTTCGTAACTGTTCAGAGCCAACCTCTAAAATGCTACCCATTTTCTTTATATTCGCTTGGAAGAATTCCGTATTTTTTCCGAAATGCCCTTGCCATCGCCTTGCTTCCGGAGAATCCGCTGCGAAGTGCTGTCTCAGTGATATTATATTTTCCGCCCTTCAGGTCTTTCATTGCATATTCCAGACGGATATTCTGTAAATAGCTCTTATATGTAATTCCCGCATACTTCTGAAACATCCTCGACAAGTACGTTGGTGAGTAGCCAAAAATTCTTGCCACTTCTTCCAGACTGAGCTCCTGTGCATAATTCTCTTTCATATAAGATGTGATTGCTGAAAGCTTGTTCAGATTCTTATTCTTCCTTACAAAAGCATCCTCAACTTCCGTCAGACGGTATTCTTTCACAAGGAGATATAAAAGATGATAAAAAATACTGTTCATCTTCATGTCATATCCACACTGCTTTTCACAATACGTCTTATACAGTTCTTCCAACAATTCCATAAAACGCGCGTCCTTACGTCCCGGTTCATGCGTAAACCAGATAAATTGCTCTCCTGTATAATATTTTTCAAAAACTTTCAACGGAATCTGAAGAACGATCGTCTCGTTTGGCAACGGAGAATCTACTTCATGAACCTCATTCGAATTCACAATCATAAATTCTCCCGCTGTCAGATGCCAGGTCTTCTCATCGATCTTAAATTCCAGTTCTCCGTCGCACACTGCAAAAATCTCAATCGATCTGTGCCAATGTTTTTCTCTATGGTAATGTCCTTCTCTGCCTTCAAATAAGAATAGTTTAAAAGAAAATCCAACTTCCGGAACGATCAATTCATGCGCAAACTGCATCTCTTTTATTCACCACACTTTAGGCTTTCGTCCACTTATGTACCGTATCTGTTCCCGGACTACATAATTCCACTGTAGATCCATCATCTGACAGTGTATAGACATATTCCAGTGTTCCACCGGAGATAACCAGATTCAGCCTCAATGTACCGTCTGTATTCTCTGCTACACAATATGTTCCCTTTGTCTCACCGGAGGAACTCTTGATCACAAGCTTTCCGTCCTTCTTTAATTTATATTCATTTCCGCTGTTGTCTGTCCACTTTCCGATCAGCCCCTTCGCACGGTCATCCGTCAGATCCAGAAGGTCTGTATCCGCCTGGAGGAACTTCATATCCTTTCCGCCATCTAGAGACTTCAGTACTATGCCATAGCCTGTATCATCTGTTGTAACCGCATACAGTTTACCTTCATCTTCGCCGTCCATTGTGATCTTGATCGTAATGTTGTTATCCTCATCAAATCCACACTCAAATGTCAGTCCAGCGTCATCCTTCGTTCCTGTTCCATCTTCTTTCAGATCATACACAGTATCTGTTCCAATCACCTTCCACTGTTTTGCCATAACTCTCTTAACAGAATCACTTGGAAGAACCGCGTTGTCTCCCATCTGTTCTTTCATCGCACTGCTTGCTTTGTCCACCTCTTCTGTCTTAGATGCAGCCGGTTCCGCTTTCTTCGTATCGCCACATCCTGTCATACACAATGTGCTTGCCAGAAGTAATGCTACTATTAATTTTTTCATATTCTCTCTCCAGTCTTGTTACTGTTCACATGATGTGCGACCAATAACCCAGTCTTTTCTGTCTGATCAGGAAGGCAGCATCCCGATCAGGACTTACAGTCTTTAGAGTATCACAAACGCGCTGTAAATTCCAGTAAAGTTAATACAATTTCACGGTTATTTCATTTTTAGACACACTCGTTTTCGTCTGTTTTCAACAAACTTTAATGCTTTTGCACTGTTTCACTTTACCTCGACAGCTTGTTTATTTTCTTAACATATGATACACTATTCACAATGTAAAATTATAGGTAACTTGGGAGGAAATAGGTTATGATTATCTCTACAAGAGGGCGTTATGCTCTCCGAGTCATGATTGATCTGTCTCAGCAGGATCCGGAATCTTACACACCGCTGAAAGAGATCGCAGCACGTCAGGAGATTTCTGAAAAATATTTGGAAAATATTTTAAAATCTCTTGTCACACAAGGATTTATCCTTGGACTTCGCGGAAAGGGCGGCGGCTACCGCCTGACAAAATCTCCGGAAGAATACACTCTCGCTTCCATTCTTCATGCGACAGAAGGAAGTCTTGCGGCAGTAGCATGTTTGGAGGATCATGCACCGGAATGTGCACGTGCTGGTCAATGTCCGACACGTCCGATCTGGGAAAAGCTGAATAATCTGATTGAAGATTATCTTGGAAGCATCACGCTTGCTGACTTTCACAAACCGATCATTCCATGCAAGATTGAGAAGTAGCATTATTTCAGGGGGAACGAAATAACAGCTGTTTCAAACAATGAAAGTTCAGATCTACATAGAAAAAGATGGCTAAGCATTGAGGGCGTTGCTTATCCATCTTTTTCTGTTTTCTTTTTATTTATTTTTCACTGCTTTTTCAATCCGATCCAACGCTTCCACAAGCGTCGCTCTCTGGCAAGCCACGTTGATCCGCTCAAAACCACTTCCAGGCTCTCCGAAGATCGCTCCTCCATCCAGCCAAACCTCTGCCTTATCTTCTATCAGTTCTTTTAGTTCCTTATCTGAAAGCCCTAATGCCCGGAAATCCATCCAGACGAGATAGGTTCCTTCTGTCTTTGTCACCTTGATCTGTGGTAAATGCTCTGCCATCCATGTATGAAGGAAATCAATATTCGACTTCACATACTGTTTCATCGCCTGATACCATTCTTCGCCCTGAGTATACGCAGCGATCAGCGCAAAGATTCCGGGTGCGCCGACCTGACTATACCCGGCTGCAGTTACCTGATGCTGAAATTCCTTGCGAAGGCTTGCATTTGGAATGATAATATTGGAAATCTGAAGTCCAGCAAGATTGAATGTCTTCCCCGGGGAAGTACATGTCACTGTAATGTCTTTATACTCGTCCTTAAGATCTACAAGTACCTGATGCTTCCCTTCAAATACGAAGTCTGCATGAATCTCATCACTTACAATGATCACCTGATGCTTTAGGCAAATGTCTCCTAGACGCTCCACTTCTTCCCTTGTCCATACCCGGCTGACCGGGTTGTGTGGGCTGCAGAATAAGAATAATTTTACACCCTTTTCCACGATCTGGCGTTCAAAATCTTCGAAATCAATCGCATAAGATCCATCTTCCTTACGGATAAGGATATTGGCGGCCACTTTACGGTCATTGCTTTCAATCACTTCCCGGAATGGATAATAGACCGGATCCTGGATCAGAATATAATCCCCGGGTTCTGTATAAGCCTTCACCGCCATTGCCAGTGCAAAGACAATTCCCGGAGTCTTTGTGATCCACTCCTTGTCGATCTTCCATCCGTGACGGCGTTCCATCCAGGAGCTGACCGCATCATAATACTCCTGATCCGACTCTGTATATCCATAAATTCCATGCTCTGCCTGACGGATCAATGCTTCCTGAACGAAAGATGACGTCTTAAAATCCATATCAGCGACCCACAACGGAAGAATATCTTTCTTTCTCCCCCTTTCTTCTGCAAAATCATACTTCAGACTGTGGGTTCCTCTTCTCTCTACGGGCTGGTCAAAATTCAGATTCTTCTCACTCATTTTTACTCCTTCTTATTGAAATGCCTGTTCCAGATCTTTGATCAGATCTTCAGCATTTTCAATTCCAACAGACATTCTAAGGAAATCTTCTGTGATTCCAAGACGTTCTCTTATCTCCACCGGCACATCACCGTGTGTCTGAAGCATCGGATATGTGATCAGCGATTCTACACCGCCAAGACTCTCCGCATAAGAGATCAATTTCACGCTTTCAAGAATCTTCCTTGTACGTTCCACCGTATCTACACGGAAAGAAAGCATACTTCCTGCTCCTGTCGCCTGCTTCCGGTTCACCTCGTAACCCGGATGATCTTCCAGCCCTGGATAATAAACTTCTGTCACTTCCGGTCTGTTTTTCAGCCAAAGTGCAATCTTCTTCGCATTCTCCTGCTGGCGCTCCAGACGCACTGACAACGTCTTGATTCCTCGAAGCACAAGGAAACTGTCAAACGGAGACAGACTACAGCCAACTGTCTTATATGTATAACGCAATTTTTCCGACAGCTCTTTCCCTTTGACACAGACAAATCCTGCGAGAACATCATTGTGTCCTCCAAGAAATTTTGTTCCACTATGTACTACAATATCAGCACCCAACTGTAGCGGTTTCTGGAAATAAGGAGAAAGGAATGTATTATCCGCAAGAATCAGTAACCCGAATTCGTCTGCGAGTTTTCTCATCTCTGCAAAATCTGTAATCCTCATCGTTGGATTGCTTGGTGTCTCAATATAAAGCGCCTTTGTCTCTTTCCTGATATTCTTTCTTACAAGGTCAATATCTGAAGTGTCTATATAAGAAAACTTTAATCCTCTCTTTTCGCCAATGCTTTCAAACATTCGCACAGTTCCACCGTACAGATCTTCTGTACATAGAATATGATTGCCTTCTCCGAAAAGCTCCAGGCAGATTCCAATCGCCGCCATTCCTGTCGAGCACGCAATACTGTCATCTGCTCCTTCTAAAGAAGACATTACGCTTTCTAATTCATACCGTGTCGGATTGCTCTCACGAGAATAATCATATCCTGTACTTTTCCCGATTCCCGGGTGTGCAAAAGTTGCTGTCTGAAAAATGGGAACAGAGACTGCTCCGTATGGATGTTCCTCTACAAATCCTCCGTCCCCGTGAATACATCGTGTTTCAAATTGATAATTTTCTGCCATGCTGTCTGTCTCTGCTCCTTACGTTCCTCTCCACTAAATATAGTACATTCCCTCAACGGAATCCTGATATCCTTCGTATGCATCCACAAGATCCTTAAGCGTCATATCTTCCAGAATCTCCTGAACACAATCATTGATCCGGTCAATGATCAGATGCTGAATTGCTTCCTGATCTCCACGTCCCACGTTGTTTCGATCAACTTCATCTTCCAGATCATAAGTTCCTTCCAATGCCTCTACAATCTGCGCAACCGTGATTTCTTTCGGATCTCTCTCCAGAAAATATCCTCCCTGGGAACCTTTCATACTTTTTACAATATGACCCTTGCGAAGGGCTGAAAATACATGCTCAAGGTACTGAGCGGAAATGTCATTTCTCTGTGCGATACTTCCTAATGAAACCAGCTCTGTCCGTGAATTCACCGCCAAATCAATAAGAGCACGCAGTCCATATCTGCTTTTCTTTGATAATTTCAAACGATTCTACTCCTTTCTTCTAAACACTATAGGAGCAGCTTTTACTGCTCCTACTTCTTACAGATTTCTCTGTTTTCTCTGATTGCTATTTACTGAATTGCTTTGAATGCCTCATCCAGATCCTGAATGATATCATCAATATTCTCTGTACCAATAGACAGACGGATTGTGTTTGGCTTGATTCCCTGATCGAGAAGCTCTTCCTCTGTGCACTGGCTGTGTGTTGTTGTGGCCGGATGGATAACAAGTGATTTCACATCCGCTACATTTGCAAGCAGTGAGAACAGTTCCAGGTTATCAATGAATTCCTGAGCCTTTGCGGAATCTCCTTTGATCTCAAATGTGAAGATAGAACCACCGCCGTTCGGGAAATATTTCTTATAAAGCTCCTGCTGCTTCGGATCCGGATCTACAGATGGGTGATGTACTCTCTCAACCTGCGGATGATTGTTCAGATACTCAACAACTTTCAGTGCATTTTCCACATGACGCTCTACGCGAAGGGAAAGTGTCTCAAGTCCCTGCAGGAAGATAAAGGAACTGATCGGAGAAATTGTTGCTCCTGTATCTCTCAAAAGGATTGCTCTGATCTTTGTAACAAATGCAGCCGGTCCGCAAGCTTTTGTGAAGCTGATGCCGTGGTAGCTTGGATTCGGATCTGTCAGTGAAGGGAACTTTCCTGAAGCCTCCCAGTCGAACTTACCGCCCTCGATGATAACTCCACCGATTGTTGTTCCATGTCCACCGATGAACTTTGTAGCAGAGTGAACAACAATGTCAGCACCGTACTCGATTGGTCTTACAAGATAAGGTGTTGCAAATGTATTATCTACAACAAGCGGGATTTTATGCTTATGTGCGATATTTGCGATTGCTTCAATATCAACTACATCTGAGTTCGGGTTACCAAGTGTCTCGATGTAAACAGCTTTTGTGTTCTCCTGGATTGCATTCTCAACTTCTTCCAGATTGAAAATGTCAACAAATGTTGTTGTAATTCCATAATTCGGAAGTGTATGCTCAAGAAGGTTGAAAGATCCTCCATAAATATTCTTTGCAGATACGATGTGATCTCCCTGCTGAGCCAGGTTTTCGATTGTGTATGTGATTGCTGCTGCTCCGGATGCTACTGCAAGTGCTGCTGTACCACCTTCAAGTGCTGCGATTCTCTTCTCAAACACATCCTCTGTCGGGTTTGTCAGACGTCCGTAAATGTTTCCTGCGTCTTTCAGTCCGAAACGGTCTGCTGCATGCTGGCTGTTGCGGAACACATAAGAAGAAGTCTGGTAGATCGGTACTGCTCTTGCATCTGTCACCGGATCCGGCTGCTCCTGGCCTACGTGAAGCTGTAATGTCTCAAATTTAAATTTTCTGTCTTTTCTCTCTAATTTTGCCATGGGTTTATTCTCCTTTTTCTAATTCTTATTTTGTATTCTTATTCCGCAGCCAAAGCTGTTTGGAAGTTAAAATCTTACTTAGTTAATGCCTTTGTCTTGATATTCGTGCCTACTCTGTAAAGAGTGGTGTAGAGTAGTATCTGTCTCCGCTGTCCGGAAGAAGTGCTACGATTGTCTTTCCCTTATTCTCCGGCTTCTTTGCATATGCGATTGCTCCGGAAAGTGCTGCTCCTGAAGAAATACCTACCAGGATTCCTTCTGTCTTTGCAAGAAGCTTCGCGGCTGCGAATCCTTCGTCATTGTCTGCTTTGTATATCTCATCATAGATCTTTGTATTAAGGACATCCGGTACGAATCCTGCTCCGATTCCCTGAATCTTGTGCGGTCCGCCCTTTCCTTCTGAAAGTACCGGAGATGCTGCAGGCTCAAGTGCTACAACCTTCACATCCGGTTTCTGTGACTTCAGATATTCACCAACACCTGTCAGTGTTCCACCTGTACCGACACCGGCGATAAAGATATCAATATTTCCATCTGTGTCTTTCCAAATCTCCGGTCCTGTTGTCTCTCTGTGCGCCTTGGAGTTTGCCGGGTTCACAAACTGTCCCGGGATGAAGCTATTCGGAATCTCTTTCGCAAGCTCTTCAGCTTTTGCGATTGCTCCCTTCATTCCCTTTGTACCTTCTGTAAGTACGATCTCTGCTCCATATGCTTTGAGGATATTTCTTCGCTCAACACTCATGGTCTCTGGCATGGTAAGAATTGCTCTGTACCCCTTCGCTGCTGCGATTGATGCAAGTCCGATTCCTGTGTTTCCGGAAGTAGGTTCAATGATAACAGAACCTTCTTTCAGGATTCCTTTCTCTTCTGCATCTTCGATCATCGCCTTCGCAACACGATCCTTTACACTTCCTGCCGGATTCAGATACTCAAGCTTTACAAGAATTGTTGCTTCAAGTCCAAGCTCTTTTTCCAGATTCATAGGTTCAACAAGTGGTGTGTTTCCAATCAGTCCAAGTGTGCCTTTATAAATTGCTGCCATAGTCTATATCCTCACTTTCTTTATTAACCTACTTAGTTGGTGTGTTTTTGATGGTTTGTATTATATACTTATAAAACCCATCTGTCAACTATGTTTTATATTTTTCTTCATTTTTTATTATACAATATCGATCGGAGATGTAAATGATCCAGTGTTAAATTGTTTTTGAGCGATAAAATCTACTTCTGTAGAGCCATATTTACCTACAATGGCTCTTTTTCAAAAAACATTCCCATTTCAGAATTTATTTTTTGTTTTCAAAAAAAGATTCCCATTTGGGAATCTTTTCCTACGTCGTCTCTCTCTATCAGCTTTGTTCCGAACACCATGTGCTGCACCTTGGTTTCTCATCATCCGCCGCTTCAATGTCTTCCAATATCATATCAGCCGCCCGCTGTCCCATCTCACGACCCGGCAGCTCCATGGAAGTCATGGCTGTCTCAAGCATTCCTTAATGAATCAACCAGTTATAATCTTTTCTGCAATCAACAATATACTCCACATATACCGTATCATCCTGTATCTGATAAAGAACCAGATACCATTTTTCAATAAACATCTTATGATATTTATTTGGTGGAATGTACGCTTCTTCAAAAAATGGAAAACGCTGCGGCATATGATTCAAGGAACGGATTGCTGCTATTATTTCCTTCTTTTTTGTGCTGGCGGCATCTTTATTAACCTGAGCTATAAACCGAATATGCGCTCCCAACATCCTCTTTGCCCTGTCAGAAACAATTACTTTGTACTTTTTATCTGTCATTCACTATACCTCTGCAATCACATCCTCAAGATATGCGTCCAGTTCATCTACTGTGCATCCACTTCTCCCTGCCATCCGATCCTCTTCTACTGCAAGCAGTTCCTCCCTTAACTTCAACATTTTTTCTCTACGATTGAAGGTTTCTATATCCATGACAACCAGATCACCTTCTCCGTTTTTTGTAAGAAATACGGGTTCTGCAGTCTTACGACACATATCTGCAATCTCATTATAATTTTGACGGATTGCTGCTGATGGACGAATATTCATACTAGCACCTCCTCAAGTTAATCATAGTAATATTCTAACTATATTATATCTTTTTATCGCTATCTTGTCAATTTGATTTTCCTTTTCCGTAGAATGTTTTAATCCATCTCAAGTATGCTCTGAATTCTGATTCGTTGATAGAATAGTCGTCGTTAAGTGGTACTGATACTGCTGGGAAAATTGTCTTGAAATTTTTTACTTTTGCCATTTTTATTGTCTCCTTTTTCTTGTATGAGATAACATGATTTTTAATGTTTCATAACAATGCGCATTGTTCATTTCTTTCTATGCAAACGTTTGTTGTTTGCTATGATTAGGTTATATCACACAAAAAAGAGACGGTCAATAAAATAACCGTCTCCTGCAATTTGTTGCATAAATCAGAGAAATAGTGGGGTTAACTGCAATAATTTTCGCATTATATGTGTTACTTTTTATGTTAATTTTTATCAACATATTTGTTATCATATGTTCAGGCTTTATGCCTAGGGTGCTACTTCACATTGACGTGAATGGCGGTTCGCTTTGCGCGGAGAGTTTATAGCTCCGATTACATAGATCATCTCTCATTTGAGAAATCTTGGAAAGGAGAATTGGCCTATGCTGACCATTACTGACCTTATCGCAGTTATTTCACTGTGTGCGACTTTTTATAGCCTTGGTTACGTGCGTGGAAAGCATGATTCCAAGACGCAAAAATAACCGCCCAACGACCTGAGAAAACTTGAGCGGTTATTTAACCAATTAAAAACATCAGGCGAACCGTCATCGGTAGCACCTTTCTATTTATTATATTAGCATTTCTTTTTTCTTATGTCAAACAAATCTTTCAACTCTTTACCTCACACGATGTGCAAGTTACTGCTCACATGATGTGCAACCAGCAGCCTCACACCGCACTGTCACTCTATTCTTTCCATCCAGCGTACATGTAAACAAGCTCAACGCCCACTCTCCGCTTGTCATATCTTCCACGCTTTGTGGAGTCAGTGCCTCTACCGCCGCCACTTTGTATTCGAACCGATTCCCGGCCGCATCTGTAAAGATCACCTCGTCACCTGTCTCAAGTTCTTTCAACTTTCCGAAATGTGTTCTATAATTATGTGCCGCGATCACGAGATTATCCAAATAAGCGCTGCCCGAATAGCGGCAAGGTGCTTTCTTCAGAAGCGGATAGCTCCATTCGCTCAATACCGGAAGCTTCAAGTCGATCGCCGGTATCTCAAGCACTCCGATGCATGCCACGCCGTCCAGATCTAATGCGATCTCCGGCATCTCCATCTCCGGATTCAGCTGATAATCCGGTATCTGTCCGTCAGATTCTTCTGCCTGCTCTCCCTTATCAGAAATGTCCTGGTTCTTGTCTCTATATTCTTCCAACAGCTTCTCTCTGCTTTGCTCTGCCCGATAACCGTCCCAGAAATTGTATGCAGAAAGAGCAAGGGCTGCCGCGAAAAGCAGCAACCCTGTGATTGTAAATATCTTTCCTATCTGATTCTTTTTCTTCTTGCTCATCGATTCTTCTCTTCTTTTCTATCCCGTAAAACTCTTCCCACCAGCAGACAGATCGCACCTGCAAACAGAAGCACAAGCACCGGCCACCAGAGCTGTCCTGTCTGTGGAAGCTTGTCTGATGTTTTGTCTGTTGTTTTATTTACTGTTTTATCTGTTGTTTTACCCGTCGTCCTCTTCAATGGTGGATTCACTTCTCCGTCAGGATTTCCTGACTTCTTTGCTGTATTCGTCAAGACAACTGTATCCCCTTCACGCGTAACAGCAACGGTATACCCATCCGGCACTTCTGCCTCTGACACACTCCAGCCTGGTCTGAAGCTCTATCTCCCGCTTCTTCATCTCATAGATCAGATCGATCAATTCGCTTCTTCTTAGATGCTTCAAATCGTTCTTCATACATCATTGACTCCTTTGTTTTGATTTCCTGTTTCTCTTCATGAAACGATTCGTTCAAATCTAAGACTTTAGCCTTCTTTTTTACGTCAAGCAGATTATAGTACACAGATATTCTATTGTTAATTGCATTTTAGTAATTTTCACCTATTTTCTCTAGGTTTTTTATCATTTTTTCGTATTTTAGACGCATTATTATGTTTCGTCTAGAAATAGATTATGTATTTTGTATTATTTTTTCCTTTTATTCGCCTTATCCTGTATTTCTATTCAGCTATCACCACTACCATTCTGAATTATATTTATAAGTTTTCTACTTTTCCAAAAGTGAAACGTTTCGTCTTTACAAAAAAAGAAAGACCACCGAGAACGGTTTCAAAACTCTGCTCCATTCTCAGCGGTCAATCTTCATAAGGTCAATATTAAAATTCAGCGATCACTGTCTCGCCCTGTACTGCGTCCATTCCTGTATGCAGCTTCATATCCGGATAATCGTCTCCGTTTGTAACTACGAGAATACATGTTTTCTCATATCCGTGTGCTTTGATCTTCTCCGGATCAAATGAAAGCAGCTTGTCTCCTGCGTTTACCTTATCTCCTTCTTTTACGAAGTACTCGAATCCGTCACCTTCCATATTCACAGTGTCAATTCCTTCATGGATCAAAATCTCTACTCCGTTCGCAAGTGTAAGTCCGACTGCGTGTCTGGAGCCTTCCATTAATACAGATACTGTTGCGTCACATGGTGCCACGATCACATTCTCAACCGGCTCGATTGCAAGTCCGTCACCTAATGCTTTAGATGAGAACACCTCGTCTTTTACTTCCTCGATTGGTACTACTTTTCCTGACAGATAAGCCTTTACAACGAATGGCTTATTCTCTTCTGCAGGAGCCTGTTTTTTCTTAAAAAATGAAAACATACCTACTTCTCGCCTCTCTTTTCTTTTAAGCATTGTATATTGGTTCTAATTTCTCCAACCAATGTATCTCTTAAAAGTATAACCCAGAAGTACTTTTCAGTCAATGAATACCTAGGTTTCTGTATCCTATGTATCCTATATTTCTGTATCCTATATTTCTGTATCCTACTGCGTCCTACAATCCCGCCAGATCCACCTCATAGATAAATCTCTCCGGTTCTTTCTTCTGCTGATAAAACATACTCAGATACCAAGGGTAATACTCGATTCCTTCCTTCTCCATCACATTCCCTTTACAGAATACAATCTTTCTTCCAAAATCCCAGTTCTCTACAGCAGACACTTTATTCAATGCCGAATGTTTCTGATAATCATTTCCTGATTTTATTTCCAGAAGATCTACTTTCATTCCATTTTGAATCACGAAATCCAATTCTCCATATTTCTTAGACTCAAAATAATTTAAAGAGAATCCATTTGCTTTTATTATCTGGGCAAATACATTTTCCAAAATGCTTCCCATATTTACGTCCATATTTCCCTGTAAGAGTTCGAATTGAATATTCTCCATACAGGAAGCACACAGAAGTCCTGTATCCCCCATGAATAGCTTAAACAGATTTCGTTTCTCGTTAAGTTGCAGAGGTGGCTGCGGCTCTGTCACATTATATGATGGAAGTGCAACGCCTGCGTCACTCAGCCAAAGAAATGCATTCCCATACCGGTTCATTCTTCCATTTTCATCAATCCGATTCAGGAAAAATCGCCTGTTCTTATCATCTAACTGTGAAGCAATACTGTCAAAGATTGCTTTGATTTTTATCTTTTCTGTGCTTTCCGAATATTTTGATATATCCTGTCTGTATAATTCCAGGATGCTTCTCTGAAGTTGTATTACTTTTCCAACATCATGTGTAGTTACATAAGTTTGTACAACATCCGGCATTCCCCCCACAACAATGTAGGTTGCAAACAGCTTCAACAAAGTTTCATGCATCACCTGTGGAACCGCTTCATGTTTTTCATAACAGGTCTGTAACGTTTTTAACGTAGATTCCTGTACTCCATTCGCTGTAAGATATTCTTTAAAATTCATCGGATACATATATACGATCTCTTCAAATCCTACTGCATAAGACGTAACTTCCTTGTATCGAACTCCCAAAAGAGAGCCTAATTCTATATAATCAAATCTGCCGTCTTCCACAAGGAATTTTATTGCACATCTTGCATTCGGACATTCCTGTATCTCATCCAGGAAAATCAGAGTCTTTCCCGGTTCTAATTTCTGCATCTTAAACGCTGTGAGATTCTCAATAATCGTATTCGCATCTAATTTGCCTTCAAAGATTTTTTCCGCCCCTTTGTCTAAGATGAAATTTATTTCAACAAAGTGTTCATACTGCTCTTTCGCAAACTCTCGGATGATCGTTGTCTTTCCGATCTGTCTTGCGCCAATGATACAAAGTGCTTTCTTTTTCTTCTGATTTTTCCACGAAATTAATTTCTCTGAGATTTCTCTTTTTAACATTGTTCCAACCTCCTGATATTAGTATTGTAACATTTTTCCGAGGTTATTCAATGTGTTTTGTTACATTTTTCCGCGTTTTTTATCAGCTTCTGTGACATTTTTCCGCACTTTTTCACCATGTTTTGTAATATTATTCTCGCGTTCCGATCAGAATTTTCTTTCCTTCAAATGCAAAACCATAATGTCTGATCTCTTCTTTTTTGAATCCACGTGCAAAAAGTGTCTATATCAGAACCTTTTATCGTTTCTTGATATAGACACTTTTTTTAATAGTCATTCTATTAACTAATTGATATTTTCACCGTTGGTTGAAATAACTTCTTTATACCACTCGAAAGAATCTTTCTTTCTTCTGGACAAGTCTCCTGTTCCATCGTTATGTTTATCCACATAGATGAATCCATATCTCTTATCCATCTCACCGCTTCCTGCACTGACAAGGTCGATGCATCCCCATGGTGTATAACCCATCAGATCTACACCATCTTCCTCTACCGCCTTTTTCATTTCTGAAATGTGATGCTGCAGATATTCCACACGGTATGGATCGTGAATGCTTCCATCCTCTTCTAAAGTATCATATGCTCCAAATCCATTTTCTACGATAAACAATGGTACTTTGTAGCGATCTGTAAACCAGTTCAATGAATAGCGCAGTCCAATCGGATCAATCTGCCATCCCCATTCACTTGCCTTTACATACTGGTTCTTTATACGATCCTTTTCTCCGCGGTAGTCATATTCCGGATTGTCTGGTTCTGCTTTTGTACAGAAAGACATATAATAACTGAAACCGATATAATCGACACAGCCCTGTTTTAACACTGCAAGATCTTCTTCTGTTACGTCAATCTTAAGGTCTTTTCTTTCCCAGTATTTCAAAATATTTACAGGGTATTCTCCTTTTACATGCACATCTGTATAATAATATCTTTTCTGCATGGCTTTTTCAGCCTGCAGAATATCTTCCGGACGGCAGGTAGCCGGATAAATCGGGCACATTGCGATCATGCAGCCAATCTGAAATTCCGGATTGATCTTATGTCCTGCTTTTATCGCTTCGGCACTGGCAACCAGTTCGTAGTGAGATGCCTGATACATCAATTCTTCTACATTTTCTTCTGGTTTAACTACAATCCCGGAATTAGCGTAAAGCATGAATCCGTCACCGATATCTGCCTGATTATTAATCTCATTAAATGTCATCCAGTATTTTACTTTGTCTTTGTATCGCTCAAAGCATGTTACTGCAAATTTCACGAAGAAATCAATCAGTTTTCTGTTTCTCCATCCACCGTACTCTTGTACAAGATGCAGAGGCATCTCAAAGTGACTCAGTGTGATCACTGGTTCGATTCCATATTTCAGACATTCATCAAACATGTCATCATAGAATTTTAATCCGGCTTCATTCGGCTGCTCTTCATCACCATTTGGGAAGATACGTGTCCATGCAATACTTGTACGGAAACACTTGAATCCCATTTCCGCAAATAAGCGGATATCTTCTTTATAGTAATCATAAAAATCGATTGCTTCATGATTCGGATAATTCTCGCCTTTTAGTATTTCACCTGTTATTCTTCTTCTTGTATTTACATCTCCGCTGGTTACAACGTCCATAATGCTCAAGCCTTTTCCATCTCGATCATAGGCACCCTCCAGCTGATGAGCAGCAACTGCGCCGCCCCAGAGAAAATCTTTTCGAAATCCCATTGTTATTTCCTTCCTGTTGTCTTAATTGCTTTGTATAATAGTGTTGGGGGCTTTTGCCCCCAACTTTTCTGTTTCTATATTCAATTACATCTTGATGATTATTTCTCATCAATTCTCTTATACAGTGCAATGAATTCATCTGCGAGAATGCGAAAACTCTCTGCACTCATAAGCTGATCTTCTGCATGCATCAGAAGCATGTATCCATTAGAAATCTCTCCGTTTGCATCCATTGTCAGAAGGTCTGCATGAGCGTTATGCCCAAGTGAAAAGGCTTCATCTCCTTGTTTGATCAGCTCTGCTGCCTCATCATATTTTCCTTCTTTCGCACAATGGATTGCATTGATAAAATGTGTTCTTGCTGTACCTACATATGTAATAATCTGAAAACATGCCAATTCAAATTTTTCGTCCATTTTTGTCTCCTGTCCTGCTTTTATTATTTTTAAATTCTGATTTTACCAGTCTTCATCCTCATCTTCTACTGGCTGATTCTTCTCCTGAACCAGATTCATCTTGTCAACCTTCTTAATGAATGGCAGATAAACAAAGAATGAAACACAAAGGATTACTAACTGAAGCAAAGCACTTTTCCATCCTGCTAAAAGGAATCCTGAGATAATCGGTGGACAAGTCCATGGGATCTGTGTTGCTCCATATAATGGGCAGATTCCTGTATACAGTGCAAAATACTGGATTAAACATGCGATCACAGGCATTCCAATAAACGGAATTGCAAGCATTGGGTTCATAACGATCGGAGTACCAAACAGAACTGGCTCATTGATTCCAAATAATGCCGGAATAATTCCCACTTTACCAAGTGCTTTCAACTGTTTTGATTTTGCAAAGAAGAACATATACATTACAAGTCCGATTGTGATACCTGCACCTGTTATATTGATAAACTGATCATAAAACTGCTGTGTTACAATATGGCCTCCGTTTGCTATTGTAAGTTCTACACCACTGTCAATAATAGCCTGGTTTGCAAGACTGTTTGCCTGTAAAAGTCCTGTCATGATTCCACCAACTACTGTTGAACCATGAACTCCGAAGAACCACAGGAATGGTCCCATAAAGCACATCAGAACTGCTCCACCAAGGGAGTCTGTCATTTTCTGAAGTGGTGTCTGAACAACTTTGTAAATAATTTCCATACCTGTTGTGTTGAATCCAATAGAACAGATACCGTGAATTACTGCAGTCCCTGTCAGGATTACGAATGCCGGGATTAATGCTGAGAATGCATTTGTTACACCTTCCGGAACTCCGGCCGGCATTTTAATACGTATATTTTTCTTCAAAAACCAACAGTAAACAAGCGGTACGATCAATCCGACAATGATTGCTCCAATCATTCCCTGTCCTGCTGTCCATGTCTTATCAATGATTCCACCAACAACTTCTCCACTTTCTGTTGTTTTGGACGAAGGCATCAGAATCAAGAATGATGCCAATGAAATAATTGCACAGTTGAGTGGTTCCTGATTTTCCAGTTTCGCATAGCTATAGCTGATACCGATAACTGCGATCATCGCACTGATGGAGAATGTTGCACCACATGCCTGATCTAATACTGCTTTGATTCCTGTAGACTCTAATACATCGACAACTGCCTTTACCGGAAAGTTTGACAGGATCAGGAAGATTGATCCGATGATCAGAGGAGACATGGAAGTCACCATACCATTTTTTATTGACTGTATTCCCTTTGTATTAATAAACTTAAGGATCACAGGGATTACTTTTTCGTTAAATTTCTCTTTCATTTGCTACTACCCTTTACTTTAAATTGTGTATCTTTGTTTTCTCTTATTTACTTTTCGCAAGCTTATATGCAAATTTCAAAACATTCATTCCATTGCACATTCCATAATCCTGCATTGGGATCACATCTACCGGAACCCCTTTTGGATCACAGATCTCTTTTGCTCTGGCAAGCTGATATCCTACCTGTGGTCCGAGCAGTGCTACATCCACGCCTTCAATCATGCGTTCCATATCTGTAAATGGATATGCTGCGATATCAGCATCTTTTCCTTTTTCCTTTGCTGCCTCTTCCATCTTTTTTACCAGAAGACTTGTTGACATTCCTGCTGCACAAAATAATCGAATTACCATGATTGTTTCCTCCTTAATTTTTTCCCATTTGTTTTGATGGTGCTAGTATAACAGGTATTTTCCATTTTGTCAGTACTTTTTCCTGTTTCTGGTTTCCGTTCCATATAGGCGGAATTTGTTACATAAAAAAAACAGGGCATTCTACTTTATTGTGTAAAATGCACTGTTTTCCTTTTCCTTTTTTGTATATTATGATACTTTTTCGTGTATTCTGTTTTTTTTGTTACTTATCTGGTTACTATTCGTACCATTACATTCTACAACCTTAATGAAATAAGTCTTCCCTATCATTTTGAAACAGATTATCTGTATCGTTATGGACGCCCTTCAATTCTCTTCCGATTAATTCCAAAATAAAAACGACTGCCATCTGGGATGTCAGATCATAATCTTCGTCTTCTTTATTTTTATACTCTGAAACATAATAATTTATATTGCAGTCACTCATCTTCGCCAAAGAACAGTTTGCCTTATTTGTAATAGATATCAGGCTGCTCCCTCTTCTTTTCAACTTTTCTGCCAACATCAGTGTCTGTTCCGTCTCTCCTGATACAGACAATGCGATTGTAGCTGTTCTCTCACCTTTTCCACGAAATACTGGCGTGAACGGATCATCAATAGCAAATGAAAACCAGCCTACATTATTAAAATATCTTGCCCCATACTTTCCTATAATAGAAGAATTCCCCACACCTACAAATATAATTGACGATGCCTTTGTAAGCAACTTCATAGCTTCCTGGATATTCTCAGCAAATGCCTGTGTCTGCACCCTCTCAAAGAAATCTTTAACCGCAGTAAGATCCATATTGATTTTCTTCTGTTCCTTGCTGCTAACTTCCTGTTTTAATTTCAAACGGAATTCAGAATATCCCTCGCATCCTACCTTTTTACAAAAGCGAAGGATCGTCGTTGTCGAAACATGAACCTCCTCTGCCAATTCACGTACTTTCATATATACTACTTTTTCTTCATTGCTGATGATGTAATTATATACATCCATCTCTAACTGATTAAAAGATTTTATCATCTCATGCGTAAACATATGAATTCAGTTCCTTTCTATTTTTTCTCTCTATTCCATTCTTCTGATTATTCACTCAACAACTGGCTTGCTTCCTTCCAGCACTGTCGTCCCGCTGCCAGGATGGAACACGGCTGATCCAACGTGATCATTCCGCCCTCTGCTGTTGAGATAAATCCTCCTGCTTCCATCACGATCAAAGATGCTGCCGCATAATCCCACGGATACAGCATCAGTTCAAGATAGACTCCATTTGCACCGGATGCCACACGGCAGATATCAAGTGCTGCTGAACCACCGGCACGAATTCCAAGGCTGTTCAGATACAGTTTCTTCGCATGGTCAAAGATTCTGTCTGTATCTTCTGTCTGATACCGTGCAGTTCCGAATGCAACCAGATTGTCTGCAAGTCCTTTATCCGAACAGTGAATCTCTTTTCCGTTCAGCTTCGCTCCTTCGCCTTTCACAGCGGAATACATTTCTCTTGTGTAAGGGTTGTAAACACAGCCAAACAGCATTCTTCCAAACTTGGTCAGACCGACTGAGATACAACTGTGCTTGTAATCAAAGATAAAGTTTGTCGTTCCGTCAATCGGATCTATAATGAAGCAATATCCATCTCCAAGTTCCTGCTGCATCCCGTCTTCCTCTGCAAGAAATGTCGCTTCCGGTATGAGTTGACGCAGGTTCTGAATCAGATAAAACTGAATCTCCTTGTCATGCTTTGTCACAAAGTTTGCAGTTCCTTCTTTATCAAAAACTGTCAGTTCCTCGTCCTGTGCCTGAAGCATCAGTTCCCCTGCCAGTGTCACTATCTTTATAATCTCATCGTATAACATGTTGGTTGTAGTCCTTTCCTGTTTTCAAGAATGCTATTTAATCAATGCGTTTCCTTTTTATTCATACAATCTTACAGATTCCATTTTTCGATAATACAGCTATGTTTTTTCGTCTTTTTATCGTAATTAATACCTGCTAAGAGCAAATCACCTTGATAATCTTTCAGTGCATCTATATATTCTTTATTTTTAATCTGCTGTATCGCACCTTCTGCGCTTTTATCCCACTTCAGTTCAATCATAACAGCTGGTTTATCAAGATGAATTTTTCTTGGTATCATACAAATATCCGCAAATCCTCTACCACCTGGCATTTCTCTAATAATAGTATAGTATTCTCTTGCAAAGTAAAATGCCAGATTAACTGCACAGCTTAATGAGTTCTCATCATTGTACTCCAATATTGAAATCTCTTTATGAGCCTGTTCAATTCCATTTGCAACCTTTTCGCTATCCATATCCCACAATGCTTCCAACAATTTTCTAGAAGCATTTATTGACTGAATTACTTCTGTCCAATCCATTGTACTGATTGCATTTACGTATTCCTGAGACACTTCTCTATTTGGAATTTCAACGGTTTCTTTCTCATTATCATAGGTCAGATATCCCAAGTGTACCAGCAAGGTCAATACATCATCTTTTGTTGCAAATGTTGTCATATCATTGCTGAATGTTCCTGTATTGATTCGTGCTTTTTCTCCTGCAAGCATTTCAATAATGGTGTCTTTTAACCCATCCATATTCATCTGAATGTAAACTTTGAGAGCTTCGTATGTCTCTGTCTGATTCCAATATGTTCCGAATTTTCGCTTTTGCATTGCTTCTACTACAGATTTCGGACTATACATAGAATGAACTCTTCGTACTCCCTCTTCATGTGAAATCAAATGATACCCATTGTACCACGCACTTGCTTCTTCGAAACTCATTTCATATTTTTTACATAAAATTTTAACTTCTGTTTCTGTAAAACCAAAGTACTCTGCCAGATCACCCGGATCTGTCATGGAATATTCTGTGAACATATTGAGTGCGGAGTGAGAACCATATTTTTTGATTGGAAGAATTCCTGTCATATAAGCCAACGCCACATACTCTTTATCTTTCAACCAGAATCTTAAAAAATCCAGATATTTTTTCTGCGCTTCCTGATCTTGCTGATATTCTCGAAACAGACAGTCCCACTCATCAATTAATATTACAAAAGGATGTTTTGTATAACTATAAACATCTTTCATTACCTGAACCAGATTGTTTTCGTCACGGAATCGTACCTGTCCATACTGTTCTTTCAGGTCAAAGAGGAGGTAATCATTTAACATACGAAGCATCTGATCTATATTTTCGGTTGCACTAAGGAATTCCTGCATATTTATTTTCAAAACATCGTACTGGTTTAAATGTTTTTCATATTCTTCTGTGCTGTTGATTTTTAGTTCTTGAAATAGATTCTTTGTATCTACACTTCTATCATAATAAGCTGCAAGCATATCAACACCCATAGATTTTCCGAATCTTCTTGGTCTGCTCACGCAAATATATCTCTGTAATGTTCGTACACAGCGATTTGTTTTCTCTATCAGTCCGCTTTTATCAACAAATATCTGTGATCTCAAAGCCATTTCAAAAAGATCACTTCCTGGATTCAGATAACCTCCCATACTTCTGACAACCTCCATTTTTCTATGCTGCTGATTCTATACCAGTCTATATTTTCTTTCTACAGAAATACCGCGGCATTCCTCTAATCTGTTCTGTCCGTTTCATGTGTTTCTATCTTATCATGATTTTCCTCATTAATCCATAGATATCCGGGGCAAAAGGCTAGAGTGAAAAAAAATCGAGAATGTATTTTTCTATACACTCTCGATTTCACATCACCATTCTTCTTTTCTCTAAAAATCTGTCGTGCACCGCTTCACAATCTCGCACGGCACAACTACATTCTTCTCAATCTCTTCCTTTTTCTCCAGAAGACTGATCATATGATCTACGGTTGTCTTGCAAAGTACATTGAGCTTACTGTCCACGGAAGTCAGCTCCGGTTCGCTGCTGATTGCCATAATAGAATCATTATATCCACTGATCGACAGTTCTTCCGGAACGGAGATGGCTTTTACCTTCGCATACTTCACTGCTCCGACTGCCATCGCATCGTCTGTTGCAAGTACTCCGTCAAACTCCAGAGTTCTGCTGTATTCCAAAAGAAGATTCTTCGTATATTCAATGTCATTCTTCGTGCGGAATTTCAGCTCGCCTCTGATCGGATATCCTGCGTCTGCAAGCGCAGCCTCATATCCTTTCATCTTCTGGCGTCCACTGAAGGAATCTGAATCATACATGAAAAGGACTCTCTCTCTTCCTCTGCGTATCATGGACTTTGTCACTTCATAAGTTGCATGATAATCATCCGCGCAGGCGCAATAGATATTTTTGCCACACACTCTGCCATTGATGATAAAAATCGGTGTCTGCTCTGCGGCTTCTCTGATGTAATCCGTGTCATCCTCGTCTTTTCCATTCCCTGCATAAGTGGAACCTACAAGTACGAGGGTGTCAATCTTCTTTGACAATAACAGATTCACGTAATTTTCTTTCTCTTTCTGCGTGAATCCGCTGCAGCCAAGGATACAGTCATATCCATATTCATGTAAACGGCCTTCTAAATAAGAAACAGCTTTAGACATGTAACTGTCTGAAATATCCGGGCAAATGATTCCCACTGTCTTCATTGATCCAAGTCCAAGACCTCTTGCGAAGACATTCGGCGTGTAATCATTCTCATCCATTACAGCCAGCACTTTCTGTTTTGTTTTCTCGCTTACTCTCGGGCTTCCATTGACCACTCTGGACACAGTTGCAATGGACACACCGGAAAGCTTCGCTATATCATATATATTGATCGTCGTGTCCTCTCTTTCTAATTTCTGTCATCCATGAATGGTTTTTTCCTTCATAAGCGACACTATAGATAAATTTTAACGCAGTTTTTCTGTTATTTCAACTCTGTACCATCCTTTATACAAGAATTTATACCGTTCATATTAATTTCTTTTTCGTTCCATTTTCAAATGTATAAAAACAAATACTAGCATACACAAAAAAGCAAATAAATAACTGGCTGCAATTCCTCCTAACAAATATTTCTTTCCAAACAGATTTCCCAGCAAATAGCAAATCGGAATCCGTATCACCCATAGCGAAATCAGATTTACAATTGTAGGATATTTCACAATTCCAAGTCCATTTACAATTCCCATCATCGTATTAAATAATGCGAAAATCCACATAAACGGCATTGTCCAAAGAATATAGAGCATGGCTGCTTTCTGAATTTGAACATCCTGTGTGAATAGCATTGTTATTTTATTTGAGAACACTAGTATAATTATTGCCATTCCAAGGCAGAATACACTTGCCATAACCGGAATTCTGATCATTCCACTCTTTAAATTTTCCCCTTTTCCTGCTCCAAGATTCTGTCCCGCATAAGTTGTTCCCGCTGAAGCGAAGGCAGCATTGGCCATATTTCCTATATTATCAATTTTTTCGCCTATGGTACATCCGGCAATGAAAACCGTTCCCTGTGCATTAATCAATGATTGTAATAAAATATGTCCCAATGAATAAATAGAACTATTTAATCCCAATGGAAGACCAACAGCTAGCATTCTTTTCAGCATCTCCTTGTTAATAGAATGAGGGAAAAAAGGGAACTCTAACTTCCGGTATTTTTTTCTAATATACAAAATGCTGAAAAACCAGGCCGTCAGCATGGATACAGAAGTCGCTATTGCAGCTCCTTCTACATCCATCTCAAGTTTTCCCACTAGAATCAGGTCCAATAAAATATTTATGCCACATGCCACAAATAAAAATAAAAGAGAAGACATGCTGTCTCCAAAACCTCGTAAAATCCCAGCATTCATATTATATCCCATATTCCCAATTGTTCCAAGCAAGACTAAATTAATATAGGAAGCAGCTGCCTCATAGACGTCTTCCGGCACTTTCATAAATTTCAAAATTACAATCCCTAAGAAAGGGCCCAGTACCGTCAGCGGGATTGCGCTGACATATAAAAATGTAATCGATGTCTGTACCAGTTCTTTCATCCTTTTCTCATCTCCACTTCCGGTATATTGCGAGACAAGAATGGATATTCCTGTACCTATCCCAAGAAATACACAAAGCAGAATTTCTACGGGCTTTGTGCTTGTTCCTACTGCTGCAAGAGAATTGGCTCCACAAAATTTACCGATCACAAGTGTGTCTACAATTCCATACAATTGTTGCAAAATATTTCCCAAACATATTGGAAGAACAAACCATAGAACATTTTTTATCAATGAACCTGTCGTCATATCCACTTGATAGCTTTTTTTACTTCTTTCCTCATAGTCCATACGACACATATTTTTTACCATAAAGATTTGCCAGGCTTCCTGTCACCGTTATCTCTACATCATTTATTCCTGTATATAAAAATTCCTTCGCTTCAAATCTCTGAGGCGCCCAGAATTGTACTCCGGCTTTCTTTCCGTTGATTTTCATCTCAACCATTTCCTCTGCATTCAGACAAATCTGTATACTATCTTTTTTCAAATCATCTTCTGTTATTTTCACAACTGTACGATAAACCTTCTTCACTTCGTCTTCCAGTTCTTCTTCTAACTTGAACAATGGATTCAGTGTAAGTTTTGATACTATAGGGTTGTCCAGTTCTTCATACTCTTTTTCTGTGCATGCGAATAACAAAATGCTCTCTCTTACTGAAAGCTGTAATCTTAGTTTCCTTCCTTCATCCGCTGACTCAGAAACAATCTTTTCTGCTCTTCCATTCCACATGTCATAACTACCGATCTCACATTTTGTCGGCAAAAGAAGTTCTGTGTCAATCGGGTCATTTCCTTCATTTGTAAGAAACCAACATTCCGTACCACAACGGTCAAAATGTGCTACACGAAGTGTTGGGACCTTCGGTGTGCAAACACAATCCCTTACTGCTCTACTCAGATCCGGAACCGGTGCATTAGGAAATCTGCCTGTATCTCCCATAACAACCGGATAATATTGATTTTCATACCAGAATCCATTCTCATCTGTCCGACATTTTCCCCATACACTCTCCGGGAAATACTGAAAACCAATCTGTTTCTCATACAATGGCCGTACCGCTTCGTCTTTTAAGTCTCTGTTATGGCATAACACAGCTACCGATGTGTACAAATTGTTGTCTGTCATAATAAATGACAGACGCTTCATATAATCTGCCCACTTTTTATAATGATCCCACCAATTGCTGTTTGGTCCGACATCCGGTGGACGCTCATCTTTTCTTCGACCTACGATACTGTAGTAATATGCATGCGGAATGAACAGATTCACACCTCGCACTCCAAGCCAGTCCAAATACCACTTCATATCACCACCGGTGAAATCCCATGGATTATCATCTCTGTTGCATGCTCCGAAGCACTCATTGGAATTCCGTCTGCATCCCATCAGTCTTGCTGCATCTGCACTGCATTTTCCCATCGTTGAATCGATTCCTGACAATGGATCTTTTTCCGGTGCGATCCAACGAAGCACCATATCCTGTCCCGGAACATGAAAATACTTCTGCACTTCAATATCATCACTCTGATGTGGATGTCCCATCAGCCAGATACCGTGTGCCTCACACCACTTGGAGAGCTTTCCATAATAATTTTTTCCTTCTTTTGCAAGAATCAGATGATCGTACAATTCAGTATCTTTATTTTTTTCTTTTCCAAAAAGTGCCGTCAGATTTTTTAAGTTACCTCCCGCTTTCTGGAATTCATCTGCGAATCCATGTGTCCATGGAAGAAGTCCTTCCTCAGCATTTCTCCCTAAAATGCTTGGTTCATCGGTAAAAAAGCCGATGATCGTATTTCCAAAATATTCTTTTAATCTTCTATAATATTGTTCATGTGTCAGTTGAATGAATCGTTCCACTGCTACAGGATTCAGAATATCTGCGCTCAATGGTGCATATGGTTCAAAATCATCTTCTCCCCAATGAATCCCCCGAAGTGTTCCTCCACTCTTACGAACAATCAGGAACCCCTCTTCTGTCTGTGCCAGAATCTCATCACCTTCCTTTGTTTCCTGTACAAGACCGATTCCCTCACTTGCCAATTCTGGATGTCCTTCCACGACTTTCCCGCAGGCAGACCCTGACGGATACATCCCTTCATCATAAAGCACTACTTTCATCTCAAGTTCTGCTGCTGTCTTTACAATAAATGAGATATAATAAAAATAAGATTCTTCCAGGTATTCAATTCTTCTTGGCAATCCCATTCTCGGATGTAAAACTACACCATATACTCCATGAGATGCAAAATCCTTCAACTGTCGCTCTAGTTCTTCTTCCTGTAAATCTCTATTTAAAAACCAAAAAGGAATCGGCGTAAATTCTCTTGCCGGCTGTTTCAATTGCTGTAATAATTCCATAATAATCTCCTTATCCACCTATTGAAAGCAATGTATCTATTACCAGAAAGTTATTCTCCGGATCTTCTTCAAACCGGATAAAATGACTCTCTGGATTCACTGCTTCCCATTTTTCTATTTCTTCTGATTCTTTTTCCTGATGCTTGATATTCACCTGTTCTCTATCTCTTGGCGTCTCAAAATAGGAAAAAAGTAAATTCTCATGCGATGAAATCATCTGATATCTATCGCCTACAAGAAGTCCTTCTTCCACAATGGCATGATGGTGACAAATATAGGAAGCAAATTTGTCAGGATACAAAACTGCAATCCTTCCGCATCTTGCATCTGGTTTTTTCTTTCTTCTCCAGTATTCTAAACTGACCGGCTGATCAAACCAGAATACCGGATACATGTATGCCCAATACTGCTGGCCACTATATTCTGGCCAGATATGAAGTATTTGTTTCATAAAATCCAGCCACTGATCCGGAATCTGATTGATTCTGTCTTTCCTTCCATCCAACAAGGAAGATGTTTCTTCTACAATATATTCCAAATATAAAAAGATTAAGTTTCGATAACGAAACATTCCTGCTGTCAGAATTTCTCCATGTTTCAGCTTTTCCTGCATCTTTTTACTACTTTGTTCAACTGCTTCTTTCAATTGTTCTTCTGTTGTTCCTGCTTTTATTACTGCACGGTATTGTGCTCTGACTATCTGTTTCATTTTTTCTCCTGATTTCTTTCCTGACCTGTCTGACTTTTATTGTTTTTTCAAACAAATCTGAACTTCCTTACATCCTTCGATCTCCTGAAGGCTGCAATTCTGATACGCGCCTTCTAATGTCACCGTTCCATCAATCTCAAGATAATCCACACATCTGGCATAAACCACAGGTATTGAATGCGCATAAACTCCTCTGACTGACGGTTGTTCATCAAACACATCTGCATTCTGTGTGCCTTGCTTTTTCATTATCAGATGCATTTTTTCAATTGATACATTTTTAATTCTGCTTTCTTCTTCTCCGGCAAGAAACAATGCAGACTCTACTGTCATGTAAATATGGTCAAACGAAATATTACGAATATATCCCGGATGTTCTCCCGGTCTTCGAGGTGTTGCACTAATGAAAATCGGTTCTCCCTTTCCCCACCACCTCGGTGCAAACTTCCTCTGTGGACAGTCCGCATATCGTTTCGTATTTCCTGACACATGATGGACATGGATATCTTCTATGAGCGCTCCGTCACGAGCCCAGATTCCGACTCCTCTGGAACAATCTCTAAATACACAATCGCTTAAAACAACATGTCGAATCGCATGACATGTCTCCGTTCCGACTTTCAGTGCAGAATCATGTGAATATAATACACAGTTACTGATCACGACATTTTCACAAGCACCGTACTTTTTTGCCATCGGTGCTGAATTCTTCACAACAATTGCGTCATCTCCGGCTTGAACAATACAATTTGTAATCACTACATCCTGACAGGTATCCGGATCTATTCCATCATTATTCGCACCTCTGACATCGTTAAAAATTCTCACTCCATCTACAATCACATGTCTGCATCCAGCCATATGCAATGTCCAAAATGCAGCATCCTGAAATGTAATACCACGAACTGTGAGATTTTCCACATCTTCAAAAAATGTAGTACGTGGTCTTTCTTCTATCTTTATATTTTTCGGGCATTCATGGAAATCACTATCTGCTCCATCATCATAGAACACCTTGTCTCCCTGGCCATAGATTGTCCCTTCTCCTGTAATACTAATATTCTTCTCATGAAATGCACATAAGAAGCATCCGCCTTCCCAGCCAATATCTTCATTCGGATCTTCCACATTTCTTGCAAAATCAATAATATCTTCCTGTTTCAGACTACTGATCAAAACTGCTCCATTTTCTAAATGTAGTTCTACATTACTTTTTAATATAATGGTTCCACTCAAATATTTTCCAGCCGGAACAACAACACGTCCGCCGCCATTTTCATTACAATGATCAATCGCTTTTTGTATCGCTTCACGACAGTTTGTCTGCCCATCTGCAACCGCCCCATAAGCCATAATATTATAATTCATCTGGTTCTTCTCCTTATAAAAGAAATAGGAGACCCGGCTTCCTGCCTGACCTCCCGTTTCTGATAAGCCATTTTCAGCTTATTCTATCTCTTATTTACTTGCTACATTCTCATCATATGTTTTCTTCAGACTTGTCATCTGCTCTGCCCAATTATCCAGATATTCCTGTGCTGTTTCATTTCCAAGAAGTACATTCTGGAAATCTGTTGCCAGAGTATTGGAATGAAGATCGAAATATCCTGTAACCTCTACTGGAAGTGTAGCGATCTTTGTTTCTGGATCAAGAAGCATATCAGATGCTGCTTTAACCGGTGCGGAATCCTGTACCCACTGGTCAGCAAGAGCTTCTTTATTTGTCGGAACAGAACCAAGTTTCTCATTATAAGCACTGTTTGCCTCATGATCTGTAAGATATTTGATGAACTTATATGCTTCTTCCGGGTGTTCTGAATTTTTGAATACAGACAGAGAAGCTACTCCATTTGATACCATTACATTTGTATCCTCTACAGACTTCAGGTTCAGAACTGCACCGAAGTTTCCATCTCCAAGAGTATCTCGATGCTGTCCGTAGGATCCGATATTGTGGAAGATCATTGCTGCGGATGCTGAATCAAATGCTGAGATCATCTCCGTACTTGCATTTGTAATATCACTTTCCGGTGTGTATTTGTTATATAAGGATGCAAATTTTTCAAGGAATTCAACATGCTTTGGATCGTTAATTGTTGAATTTCCATCTTTGTCAAACATTTCTGTAATTCCTGAGTACTGATAAAGCATCTGTTCTAACTGCTGGGAGCTTCCTGCGCCGCCTCGGATTGAAAAGCCATAAACACCATTTGATTTATCTGTAAGTTTTTCTACATCATCAAATACTTCATCCCATGTTGTTGGTGTCTCAAGTCCTTTTGCCTCAAACATCTGTGTATTGTACCATAATGCCGGCGGTACTACATAGAATGGGAGACTATAATATTTTCCATCAGGAGATGTATTTTTCATACTTTCTACAAATGTATCCAGAAGAGAATCATCATCTTTTGTATAATCATCCAATGGAAGAAGTGCATCCTGCACTACAAAGTCATTCATCCAATACTGATAGATAACACCACAATCAGGAGTGGTCTTTCCCTGGATTGCCACATCATATTTTGATTTTGCCTGGTCGGCTGGCAATGGAACGTATTTTACTGTAATATCCGGGTTTTCTTCTTCAAAATCACTGATCAACTTATCATATATTTCTGTGTGGATTGTATCTGCATAGTTATCCCAAAATGTGATTTCTACCTTTCCGTCACTGCTCTTGGAATCTTCTTTGGTTGTCTTAGAAGATGAGCTTCCACAACCGGACAGCATTCCTACGCCAAGAATACCTGTCATTAATACTGCTACTAATTTCTTTTTCATTCGTCTAACCTCCATCTTTTTTAATTTATAATCGTTAAACCACCCCTGTGGGATTAACCTTTGACTGCTCCGGAACTCATTCCTGTCACAAGATATTTCTGTAAATATGCAAACAGGATAACCGGAATTGCCATTGCAATGATTGCACCTGCTGCCATAGATCCGTAATGGATACCATATTCACCCTGCATCATTTTCAATCCGATCGGAACTGTATATTTTGCCGGATCATTCAGCATCATCATAGCGAAAAGGAATTCATTCCAGCATCCAATCAATGCAAAAGCTGCAACTGTAACGATTCCCGGTACAAGCATTGGTACAACAACCTTGAACACTCCTTTGATCCGGCTGCATCCATCAATCATCGCCGCTTCTTCTAATGCGTATGGTACACCTTCTACAAATCCTCTCATCAGTACACAACAAAACGGTGTCTGGAAAGTAACATTGATAAGAACCAGTGCGATATGAGATCCGACCAGGCCTAATCCGTTGAAAATATTAAACAACGGGACAAGCAAAACTGCTGCCGGAATAAACTGTACTGCAAGAAGTAATCCGAGGAATGCCATCTTGAATTTGAACTTATAACGACTCAATGCATATCCGACCATAATCGAAATAATAACGATAAAGATAACGGAAATTCCACTTACTTTCAAACTATTGAAGAAATATTTGTCAAATCCCACGTTTGTCCATGCATCAATAAAGTTACCAAATGTCAGATCTTTTGGAAGATAAGTAATTGTTTTTCCAAGGATTTCCGGTTCTGTCTTAAGTGCTGTATTAATTGCCCAATATATTGGAAATACCACGTAAACACAGATGAGAAGTAATGGGAGCCATCTTAAAAATATAATATCTCTTTTCTTTTCTTTCATTATGACTCACTTCCTTTCGCAAATCCTGATGCCTTCATATATATGATTGCAATAATCGTAAGAATCAAAAAGCTTACAACTGAGATTGCTGATCCATATCCATAATTGTTCGTTGTCAATGCCTGGTTAGCAATCAACATACTTAATGTTGTTGTCTTTCCTACCGGTCCTCCATTTGTCAGACTGAATATCAGGTCTACACTGTTGAATTCCCAGATTGTACGAAGTAATGTTGTCAATACAATCGTATCTTTCAGAAGCGGAAGCGTCACACTGCGGAATGTTTCAAGCTTCGTAGCACCGTCTACCTTTGCCGCTTCATATACATCCTGCGGAAGTCCCTGCATTGCTGCCAGAAGACTGATCGCAAAGAATGGAATTCCTCTCCAAAGTTCTGCAACAATAACTGCTCCAAGTACCAGATGTGTATTTGCAAGCCATGCGACCGGTTCATCGATCAATCCCATCTTTGTCAGAATGTCATTAAGTACTCCATAATTCTGGTTATAGATCAGATTGAACAGCACCGCTGTCAGAACTCCTGACATTGCCCATGGAATAAAAACCAATGCACGGAAGAAGCCTCTTCCTTTAAAATTCTGATTCAAAATCAAAGCTACAATCATTCCAAATATAAGCTGTAAGATCACCAGTGCCACAACCCATTTTAATGACACAAGCAGTGATGAGTAAAACTCTCCTTTTGAGAATAATTTAATAAAGTTTCCAAATCCTGCAAATCCATTTGCATATGGCGTTGTTGGATTGTAATTCTGAAATGCCAGATAAAATGTCTTACATAACGGATATAACATAACTCCGAAAATAAGCACAACTGCCGGCAAAATCAAAAGATATGGCGTCCATTCGGTTTTCTGCTTTATCTGAGCAGCCGGAGCTGTTGTCTGCGGACTTTTTTTCATTTTCACCATTCCTTTCTAATGTAATTTAATTTGATACATTATTATTTGTTTTGTTCTGTATCTCTTCTTGATGGTATTATTAAACCATTTTCATGTGATTCCGTACATTAAATAAGTTTGGTGATTTATTATAAAATCTTTAAATTTAAAAAAGTTTCTATAATTTTTATATAAAAGCAGGAACTGTACGGCTGAATTTTCCAACCTGACAATTCCTGCTTTTGGCTCTAATTTTCTTTTTGTTCCATCTTCTGTCTATACTGCGTTATTGTACAATTATAGTATTTTTTAAAACTCATACTGAAATATTGCGGATTCTTATATCCTGTCGCCTCTGCTATCTCGTAGTTTTTTAATTTACTTTGAAGGATCAGACGACTGGCATTGTCCATTCTCACATGAATAATATAATCATATAGATTAATGTCAAATTTCTTTTTAAAAATACTTGTCAGATAACAGTGATTAACATTAAAATATTCTGCAATTTTTCCTAAAGACAAATCACAATCCGAATAATTCTGTTCAATATATTTTCTCACTTCCAGAAGCAGTTGATCCACATCTGAATTAATTTTCTGCAATGCATTCTGGTAAGAAGCATACAGATCATTTAATGAGTGCATCAAGCTTCCATAAATGAAGGAAGAACTTCCTCCTCCCATTTGTTCTTCCACAAGGCGGTTCAGTGTTTCTTCCATTCCCGCCAACTGCTTATAAAACACTTCTTCCGTATCTGAATAACTATCGGTGTAAATCATAAAAATCTGCAGATTATCCATACAGAAAAAGAAACTGCCATGGTAAATTGTCTCCAACAGAGTACAAATTATTTCTATTTTGTTCTGAACTTCCAGTGGAAGTAATTCGCTCGAGTAACTAAAATCCACAAATCCGACAATTCCCATTCCGCTGTTTATATTCAAATCGAATGCCTTAAAAAAGGACTCCTCCATGTTTTGAAAATTCTCACGCATCAGTTTGGAAATATAATTTCTCTTCAACTGTGGATATTTTTCTTTCAGGATTTCTTCTGTCTTTTTTTCTTTCTGGTAAAGTTGTTCTGCTTTCTCGATCACTTTGATCAGTTGTTCTTCTTCCACCGGCTTAGTCAGGTAATCAACTGCATTTAATTTCAATACCTGCTGCGCATATTCAAAGTCCTTATACCCGGAAATAAATATGAATTTTATATTTGGATAGTAATCTTTTGCAACTGCTGCCATCTCAATCCCTGTGATTCCCGGCATTTTTATATCCGTCAATATAATATCTGGTTCATGATTTTTCAAATAATCCAGTGCTTCCATCGGATCACGGGCTGTATATACCAATTCCCATCCATGCCCTCTCCAATCTATCTTATTCGCTATATTTCTTCGAATAATTGCATCATCATCAACAAACATAATCCTCGTCATTTGTGTTCCTCCTCATATGGGATTGTCACAATCACTTCTGTTCCACAATCCTCTTCTGTTTCGATCTGGATCTTGTAATTTTTTCCATATGCAATCTGAATTCTGTCCTGCACATTTTTCAGACCATATACATTGTATGATTTCTCTGAATAATCACAGATCGGCTCCTGCAACGACCGATTGATCTTCTCAAGAACATCCTCCGGCATTCCACCGCCGTCATCCTTTACATGAAGTTCCACCATATCCTCTTTTTTCACAGCATCTACATAAATTGTTCCATCCGTACGATATGGACGGATTCCATGATACAACGCATTTTCTACAATTGGCTGAAGCATCATCCGAAGTGTCACACACTGTTCCAGCCCTTCTTCCATGTGAATTTCAAACCGAAAATCATCAAACCGGATCTGAAGAATAGAAAGATAGGCCCGGATATGCTTTAGTTCCTCTCTAAGCGGTATGAAAGATTTTCCCTTACTCACACCGATTCGATAAAAGATAACAAGCTGGTCCAGCATCTCTTCCGCCAGATCATTTTCATTGCAACTGCATAATGTCTTTATACAGTCTAATGTGTTGTACAGAAAATGCGGGTTAATCTGAGCAAATAAATACTGTAGCTGAGTTGCCTGCTTTGCTTTCATTTCCCTTTGAATTGACTCAGTAAGCTGTGTGATACGTTCCATCATATCATTTACACCATCACTAATCTGACTGATTTCCCGATAACCTCTGGCATCAACCTTTCTGTCTTCTCCCGGCTCTCTGATTCCCTTCATCTGTTCCAATAGCTGTGTAACAGGTCTTGAAAAATACTCCGGAATAAGAAAATATAAAATAATAAAAAGAACTAAGCCAGCAATAAGAATAAAAAGGAACACATGCTTATAGCCGGAAAAACCAACATATAATTCATCTTTTGGTATCACAGCAAGAATTCCTGTATCTCCAATCACAAGCGGTGTATAAACTACATAGAAATCTACAACATCAAATGACTCTATTTCTTTTGTATTTTTTGTTTCAACTTGTTGAAGTATATATTTGCGATCTAATTCCTTCATTTTTTCAACTAAATTGTCTTCCATCCCTGAAATAACTGTTCCGTCTTCTCTAAATAGAACTATATCACTTCCTGTTGTCACCTTGCTATTTTCGATTGAATTCAAATACGTCTGATTTCTAACCGCAATCCAGAGACAGCCTTTTATCTCATGACTATTCGCTTCTCCCAATGGATAAATCAACGCTAATTCATATGGAAGATTCTTCGTGATTTTCTCCGGCAATACATCAGCTACCGATACCCACATCCATTGATTCTCATATCCTGCAAAACTTGTATAATCCAGATATCTCAATACATCTTTCTCTGACCCAGTATTTGACTGCATGTAATAGATAGAATTATCAATAAGATAAAATCCCACTGCGTCAATGTCTGTTGAATAATGCTGTAAAAATGAATTAAATGCGGTTGTCATCTGAAGATATTCCACAGGTTCTATCGGTTTCTTTCCCTCATCAATATTTTTCCTCATCTGATAAAATGCCCTTTGACTTGACAAACCTTCTGCATTCTCTTCAATACTTGTCAGATCTTGATTTAATGAGTTTCTACATTGTTCAACTACAGCTTCCGCATTATTTTTTACCAATTTCGTATATTGACGAATTCCTGAACTGTAAAAGGTAACACTGCAAAGCAACAATAAGATAACAAATGGAAAAAGTGAGATCATAAGCACCATTCGAATCGGTAAATTACAAAATATTTTCTTTCCTATCTTCTTACTCATTTTCTGATCTTCCTCTCATATTCCTTATATCTATTTATGTGCCCCTTGATGTAAGTTCTTACATTCTTATTGTCTTCAGTATAACTGTCTTTACTGCAAAATGCAAAAAAAAATATCAGACATATTAAACTTCCTTGATAAGTTAGTTCAATATGCCTGACACATTTTTGCAAGATTATTTATTATTTCACATCAAATCCAAAGTATTTCACTGCATTATCATAGGAAATACCTTTCACAATCTTCTCAAGTACCTTATAATCAGCCGGGTACTCTCCGTTCTCTACCCATCCTCCGATCAGTTCGCAGAGAATTCTTCTGAAGTACTCATGTCTTGTATAAGACAGGAAGCTTCTGGAATCTGTCAGCATACCTACGAAATTAGACAGAAGTCCTAAGTTTGCAAGGGATGTCATCTGAGCAATCATACCTGTCTTGTGATCATTGAACCACCAAGCACTTCCCTGCTGGATCTTGCCTACTGCCTCTGTTCCCTGGAAACATCCAAGGATTGTTCCGATTGCTTCGTTATCGCATGGATTCAGAGAGTACAGGATTGTCTTCGGAAGCTCATCTGTTGCGATCAATGAGTTGAGGAAATCTGCTGTCTGTGCGCTTGGAGCATAGTTGTTGATGCAGTCGAATCCTGTATCCGGTCCGAGTTTTGCATACATCAGAGCATTGTTGTCACGCTTGCAGCCGTAGTGAATCTGCATTACCCAGTTCTTCTTGTGGTAAGCTTTGGCAACAAACTGCATGAATGCCATCTTGAATTTCATTTCTTCTTCTCTGGATACGCCTTCGCCAGCGAGTGCTTTCTTGAAGATCGCATCTACTTCTTCCTCAGAAGCCGGTGCATACATTACATATTCCAGAGCGTGATCAGACACGGAACATCCCATAGAATCAAAGAAGTCCATTCTGTTCAAGATCGCTTCTTTCATGGATGCGAAGTCTTTTACATCAATTCCGCTTACTTCTGAAAGTGTCTTGATATAATCAACATATTCTGGTTTCTCAAGATTCATAGCCTTGTCCGGACGCCATGCAGGAAGCACTTTTACTTCAAATGTATCGTCCTCTGCCAGTTTCTTATGCCATTCAAGAGAATCTACCGGATCATCTGTTGTACAGATCAATTTTACATTAGACTGACGGATCAGATTTCTTACAGACATTCCATCTTCCTGCAGCTTTGCGTTGCACAGGTTCCATACTTCCTCTGCTGTCTCGCCACACAGATGTCCTGTATATCCGAAATATCTCTGCAGCTCTAAGTAGCTCCAATGATACAACGGGTTTCCGATTGCTTTCTCAAGAGTCTCTGCCCATTTCTGGAATTTTTCGCGGTCGCTTGCGCCACCTGTGATGTAATATTCATCCACACCGTTAGAACGCATCTGACGCCATTTGTAGTGATCTCCTCCAAGCCATACCTGTGTGATGTTCTCGAATTTTCTGTCCTCTGCTATTTCCTGCGGATTAATATGGCAGTGATAATCTACGATCGGCATATTTTCTGCGTACTCGTGAAAAAGTTTCTGTGATGTCTCTGATGATAATAAAAAGTCTTTATCCATAAATGCTTTCATGTTACTATTCTCCTATTTCTTAAATATAGTCTCTCGGAATCTCTAAGTCTGTATTCATGCGGCTTCTTTGTCGGCGATACTCCTAGCGTTGGTATCTTTTATGACTTCCACAGGCAGCTCTGGTTATCTTCCGACAAGAACCTGACTAATGCGGTTCATCCTCCTAAGGTAAAACCTCAGAAACCAACAGGGAAAGAACAAAAAGCTGCTCCTGTTGAAAAACTTACCGTTGATGATCTCTTTCAGCAGTTCGAAAAGAATCCTCCTGCCAGACTGGCAACAAGACCTGCACAGAGAACAGTACTAATGATTTTTTTAATCCTGTTTCTCATATTTTTTTCCTTTATTCATTGAATCTTTCGGTGAATGAACTGTTTTTGTTACTGTTTTTATTCACCTGCCATATTTACGCCATCGCACGTGTAAGCTCTTACATTTATAAATTAAGTATAACGTGCATTGTACTCGATTGCAAACAATTTCTCGTTTACTTTTTCACAATTTTTATTCTTTATTTTTGTGTCTTTTTCACAAAATTAGTTATTTTTCTATTTTCATATTGACCTTTTCCAACTTTCAGTTTACCTTTTATGTAAGCTCTTACATATTCTGTAAGCAATTACATTTTAAAGCACTATATTATAAAAAGAAGTTTCTATTGATACACATTGGAAGGAGGAGAAATCGACCTTTGAAACCATTTATTAAAATCCATCCTGCTGATACAGTCGCAGTTGCGCTGTCTCCTCTTAAGAAAGGAACAAAGATCCAACTCGACGGTCAGACAGTAACATTAACAGAAGACATCCCACAGGGACACAAATTTGCTTTAACTGATATCGCCGAAGGTGATTCCGTTATTAAATATGGAAATTCCATCGGAGTTGCAAAGACAGATATCGTAAAAGGTTCCTGGATCCATACTCACAATATGAAGACAGGACTTGGTGACCTTCTTACATATACCTATAATAAAGAAACTACTCCTCTCGCCGAAAAGGAAGCACGTTTCTTCAACGGTTACAGAAGAAAGGACGGACTCGCCGGTGTTCGTAATGAGATCTGGATCGTTCCAACTGTCGGATGTGTCAACAATGTGGCACAAGCGATCGAGAAAGGTTCCCAGAGCTTTGTAACTGAGAACGTAGAAGGTGTGATCGCATTCACTCATCCATATGGATGTTCCCAGATGGGCGACGATCAGGAGCACACACGTCAGATTCTGGCAGACCTGGTCAACCATCCAAATGCCGGCGGTGTTCTTGTTCTAGGACTCGGCTGTGAGAACAGTAACATTGATGAACTGAAGAAATACATAGGAGAATATGATCCGGAACGTGTGCGTTTTCTTGTTGCGCAGGAATGTGAAGATGAGATTGCAGACGGAATCAAAGTTGTTCGCGAGCTTGCTGCTTACGCAGAGCAGTTCCACAGAGAACCAATCAGTTGCAGCGAACTTGTAATTGGTATGAAATGTGGTGGTTCCGACGGACTTTCCGGTATCACGGCGAACCCGACTGTCGGTGGATTTTCTGACCGTCTGATCGCTATGGGTGGTTCCACGATCCTTACAGAAGTTCCTGAGATGTTCGGAGCTGAGACGTTACTTATGAACCGTTGTGAGAACGAAGCTCTTTTCGATAAGACAGTTACCCTGATCAATGACTTCAAAGAATACTTTAAACGTCACGGACAGACAATCTATGAGAACCCGTCTCCTGGAAATAAGAAGGGTGGAATCTCCACACTGGAAGACAAGTCTCTTGGATGTACACAGAAGTCCGGTACAGCTCCTGTCAAAGGTGTCCTTGCTTACGGCGAACCAGTCTGTACAAAGGGACTCAACCTTTTAAGTGCACCTGGAAATGATCTGGTTGCCGCAACTGCACTGGCTGCATCCGGTGCGCACATCGTCCTCTTTACTACAGGACGAGGAACACCATTCGCATGCCCGGTACCGACTGTAAAGATTTCTACAAACAATCTTCTCGCTGAGAAGAAAAAGAACTGGATTGACTTCAACTGTGGTGTCCTCGTTGATGACACACCGGCGGATGAACTTGCAGATCAGCTGCTTGACTTCGTCATTAATATCGCATCCGGTAAGAAATCAAAATCTGAAGAAGCTGGTTTCCATGACATGGCGATCTTTAAACAAGGTGTAACACTTTAAGAATCATTGATATATATTTTATGGAAAGGACGATACAATTATGAAAAAGCTTTCTTATGAAACTTTAAAAGAACAGAATTATTCCGGATATCTTCTGGAAAATGCACCGGAGCGTGTGCTTCAGTTTGGTGAAGGTAACTTCCTTCGTGCATTCGTTGACTACTTTATTGATGTTATGAATGAAAAGGCAGGATTCAACTCCAAGGTTGTTCTCTGCCAGCCGATCAGACCAGGTCTTGCCGACATGATCAATGAGCAGGAAGGACTTTACACACTCTTCTTAAGAGGATTCCAGGACGGAAAGGAAGTAAATAAGAAACGTGTCATTTCCTGCGTAAGCCGTTGCCTGAACCCATATGCTGATTTCGAAGCTGTTCTTGAGTGTGCTTCTAACCCGGATTTAAGATTCATTACATGTAACACAACAGAGGCCGGAATCGCATATGATCCATCCTGTCAGTTTACAGATGTTCCGGCAAATTCCTACCCTGGAAAACTGACACAGTTCTTATACCGCCGTTTCCAGAAATTCGGTCAGGAAGAAGGAAAAGGATTCATCATTCTTTCCTGTGAGCTGATTGATAATAATGGAAAAGAACTTGAAAAATGTGTTCTGAAATATGCAGAGCAGTGGAACCTCGGCGTGGACTTCTGTGCATGGGTTAAAAAGGAAAATACGTTCTGCTCCACACTGGTTGACCGTATCGTAACAGGATACCCAAGAAATGAAGCTGCTGCAATCTGTGAAGAACTCGGATATGAAGACAACCTGATCGATACAGGAGAAATCTTCGGATTCTGGGTAATTGAAGGTCCACAGTCTATCAAAGATGAATTCCCGGTAGACAAAGCGGAGCTTCCAATCCTGATCACAGACAACCACAAGCCATACAAACAGCGTAAAGTACGTATCCTGAACGGAGCTCATACTTCCTTCGTTCTCGGTGCTTACCTTGCAGGACAGGATATCGTAAGAGACTGTATGCATGATGATGTAATCTGCGGATTCATGAACAAGACAATCTATGATGAGATCATCCCGACACTGGATCTTCCAAAGGAAGAGCTGCTTGACTTCGCTGCTGCTGTAACAGAACGTTTCAAAAACCCATTCATTGACCACGCATTACTTGCTATCTCACTGAACTCTACTTCCAAGTGGAAAGCCCGTGTAATGCCTTCACTGAAAGAGTACATCAAACGTAAAGGAACTCTTCCTGAATGCATCACAGCTTCCTTTGCTTTCTATATTGCATTCTTCAATGGTCACACACTGACAGACGAAGGTCTTGTAGCAAGCAGAAAAGGAAATGATTACACAGTAAAAGACGACAAAGAAGTTCTTGAATTCTACCTTGCACACAAGGATGATTCTGTAGAAGATCTTGTTCACGCAGTATGCACAAACAAAGCTTTCTGGGGTGAAGATCTGACACAGCTTGAAGGATTCGAGGCTGCTGTATGCAATTACCTGACACAGATCCGTGAAGAAGGAACCTATGCTGTAATGAAATCTCTTTTAAAGGAGGAGAACTAAAATGAACGCTACATTAGAAAAACTTTCACAGTTCGGTATCGTACCGGTTGTTGTTCTTGATGATGCGAAAGACGCAGCTCCGCTTGCAAAAGCTCTTTGCGACGGCGGACTGGCTTGTGCGGAAGTAACATTCCGTACAGCCGCTGCTGAAGAATCCATCCGCATCATGGCAACAGAATATCCTGAGATGGTTGTCGGAGCCGGAACAGTTCTTACAACAGAGCAGGTTGACCGTGCAGTAAATGCCGGAGCAAAATTCATCGTAAGCCCGGGACTCAACCCAAAGGTAGTAAAATACTGTCTTGAGAAAGGAATCCCTGTTACTCCGGGTGTTGTAACACCTAGTGAAATGGAGCAGGCAATCGAGCTTGGTCTTGAAGCTGTTAAATTCTTCCCGGCTGAGCCATCCGGCGGACTTAACATGATCAAAGCTGTTGCAGCGCCTTATACAATGCTGAAGTTCATGCCGACAGGCGGACTCAATCCACAGAATGTTACATCTTACCTTCAGTATGATAAAATCTTCGCCTGTGGCGGAAGCTGGATGGTAAAAGGAAACCTCGTAAAAGAGGGCGCTTTTGATGAGATTACAAGACTTACAAAGGAAGCTGTAGAAATCGTTCGCACTGCGCGGGAGGTGTAAGTCATGGCAAAAATTGTCACATTAGGAGAAATCATGCTCCGTCTCTCCCCTCCGGGGTATCAGCGCTTTGCCCAGGCATCCGACTTTGAGATCAACTACGGCGGTGCCGAGGCAAATGTTGCCGCTTCCCTTGCTCAGTTCGGCAATGATGCTGCGTTCGTTTCCAAGGTTCCTGCCAATGCCATTGGAGACGCAGCTGTAGCAACATTACAAAAACTCGGTGTGGACTGCCATCACATCGTAAGAGGCGGAAACCGTCTTGGAATTTATTTCCTTGAAAACGGAGCCTCCGTCCGCCCATCAAGTGTTGTCTACGACAGAGCAGACTCCGCGATCACAAAAGCAACTGCCGATGAATTTGATTTTGATTCCATCATGGAAGGTGTTGATCTCTTCCATGTGTCCGGAATCACTCCTGTCTTAAGTAAAACAGCTGCAGAACTCACAATGACTGCACTGAAGAAAGCAAAAGAACATGGAGTAACTGTTTCCTTCGACCTGAACTACCGTGCGAAACTTTGGACAGAAGACATTGAAGGAAAACAGAAAATGCTCTCTGAGATGATGCCATATGTCGATATCTGCTTCGGAAATGCAAGGGATGCTGCCAAATGTCTTGGATATTCTGAGGACGGTGTTGATTTCATCAACGGAGACTATCAGATCTGTGTCGATGAAGAACACATGACCAATGTTCTGAACCACTACGGATTCACTCATCTGATCACAACTCTCCGCAAGAGTATCAGCGCATCCGACAACGGCTGGTCAGGTGCTGTCTGCACAGCAGACGGTCTGTACCACGGACGTAATTACGATCTTCACATCGTAGACCGCGTCGGCGGAGGAGATTCCTTCGCTTCCGGATGCCTGCATGGTATTCTTGCACAGATGGGTGCCGAAAAATCCTTAGAGTTCGGTCTTGCCGCAGCTGCGATCAAGCACACGATTCCGGGAGACCTAAACTTTATCTCTGAAACAGAAGTATTAAATCTCATGGACAGCGACGGTGCCGGTCGCGTGCAGAGATAACTCAGAATGTGTCAAGGCACATTCTGACCCTTATGCCGACCGCAAAAAGCCATGTTCTGTGGTCGGCATTTTCATCAAATATAAACCAAAATATTAACTTGCCAACAACCATTAAAAACATATAAACATTTTTCCTAAAATTTTTAAATATAACTATAAGAAACCGCACACTATAACAGATGAACGTATCAAGATTTGTTCTCCTGTTATAGTGTGCGGTTCTTTTTTGGGTCTTAACTGGCCTATTTTGCTTATTTCATTGCGTCTTTAATTGCTGTCAGGAGCTCATCATAAGTCTCATATGCCGGAAGTTCCGGATGATCTGCTTTGATCTGCTCTGTGCTGCGGAACAAGAATCCTGCCTTACTTGCCTGGATCATGCCAAGGTCATTGTAGGAATCTCCGCTTGCAATTGTATCGAATCCGATAGACTGCAGTGCTTTCACAGTACTCAGTTTAGACTGCTCTACGCGCATCTTGAATCCTGTGATCTCGCCGTCCTCTGCTACTTCCAGACTGTTACAGAACAATGTCGGCCATCCGAGTTTCTCCATCAGTGGTGTAGCAAACTGTGTAAATGTATCACTGATCAGGATCACCTGGCTGAATGTACGAAGCTCATCTAAGAACTCTCTCGCTCCCGGAAGCGGATCGATCTTTGCGATTGTCTCCTGGATCTCTTTCAGTCCGAGACCATGCTCTTTCAGAATTCCAAGTCTCCAATTCATCAGTTTATCATAGTCAGGTTCGTCTCTTGTTGTCTTCTTGAGTTCCGGAATTCCACTCGCCTCTGCGAATGCAATCCAGATCTCCGGTACAAGTACTCCCTCTACATCAAGACATGTTATATACATCGTAATATTCCTCCATCTGTTTCGTTCTCTAATCACTTTATTACTTTACTGTAATGTATTGATTTTAACATATATGCTACATATTTACTACTTATTTTTTTACGACATTGAAAAAGGAGACCAGATATCTGATCCCCTTTCCCATCTTCTATTACTCCATAATAGGTTTCAGTGCTTCTGCAAGCTTCTCTTTCTCAGCTTCTGCCTCTGCAAGATCTTTACCAAGTGTTGTGTAGTAGATCTTGATCTTCGGCTCTGTTCCGGATGGACGAACGATTACTGTCTCGTTGTTCTCCAGTTTGTAAACAAGTACGTTAGCCTTCGGAAGTCCTGTTTCTTCTGTCTTCTCGTAATCGATCACGCTGGCTACTTTGTATCCTGCGATCTCTTCCAGAGGATTCTTACGAAGATTTTCCATGATTCCTGACATCTTATCCATTCCGCTCAGTCCCGGGAATTCAAAGCTATCGATCTTGTTGAGATAACGTCCGTACTGTGCGTAGATCTCTTCCAGTCTCTGTTTCAGTGAACTTCCGATACTTCTATAGTAAGCGGCCATCTCACAGATCAGCATAGATCCGATGATTGCATCTTTATCACGTACATAAGGTCCTGCAAGGTATCCGTAGCTCTCTTCAAATCCGAAGATAAAACGGTCAACTTCTCCTGCTGCCTCGAGGTTCGCGATCTGATCTCCGATCCATTTGAATCCTGTCAGTACGTTGCGAAGCTCTACTCCGTAATGCTCTGCAACTGCATCTGCAAGTGGTGTAGATACGAGAGATTTCACTGCTACCGGTTTCTCAGGCATTGTGCCTTTCTCGATACGTCCTGCTGCGATGTAGTCAAGAAGAAGAACTCCGACTTCATTTCCTGAAACAAGCTCATAGGATCCGTCCGGGCACTTCATAGCGATTCCTACACGGTCTGCATCTGGGTCTGTTGCAAGCATGAGGTCTGCACCTGTCTCTTTCGCAAGATTCAGTCCCAGCTCAAGTGCTGCAAAGATCTCTGGGTTCGGGTAGCTGCATGTTGTGAAATATCCATTCGGGTACTCCTGCTCCGGTACGATTGTTACATCTGTGATTCCGATGTCTTTAAGTACACGTGTTACCGGTACTAATCCAGATCCATTCAGTGGGCTGTATACAAGCTTAAGTCCTGCGCTCTTACACAGACCCGGACGAACCTGACGGGACTCGATTGCCTCATACAGTGCATCCTTACAGTCATCTCCTACGAAACGGATCAGACCTTCTTCAACTCCCTGAGCGAAAGACATATACTTCGCACCTGTAAGTACATCTGTCTTCTGGATCTCTTCGTATACGATTGCTGCTGCATCATCTGTCATCTGGCATCCATCCGGTCCGTATGCCTTATATCCGTTATACTTCGCCGGGTTGTGGGATGCTGTTACCATAACACCTGCGTTACAGTTATAATAGCGTGTTGCAAAGGAAAGTGCCGGTACTGGCATCAGAGCATCGTAGATTCTTACTTTAATTCCGTTCGCTGCAAGAACTCCTGCTGCTGTCTTCGCAAACACATCACTCTTGAGTCGGCTGTCGTAGCTGATCGCTACTGTCTGTGTACCGCCCTGTGTCTTTACCCAGTTAGCGAGTCCCTGTGTAGCCTGACGAACAACATAGATATTCATTCTGTTTGTTCCTGCTCCAAGTACACCACGAAGTCCGGCTGTTCCAAACTTCAGCGCAACTGCGAAACGCTCCTTGATCTCGTCATCATTTCCCTCGATTTTAGTTAACTCCGGCATCAGATCTGCGTCTTCCAGGTCTGCTGCCATCCAGCGCTTATACTCTTCCTGATACATCTTAATCACTCCTATTATTTTCTTAAAATGTAAAATTATTGCAATTCAGCCATACAACGTAAGACCGTCAGTTTATGACCACTTCGTTGTATGGCTGAACTGTTTCTAAACTTTACAAGTCTAGTTATATTATACCATGCAGGTAGATTTACAGCAAGATTACTTGTCTATTTTAACAAGCATTTTCCATTACATAGAAATAATTCCCAATACATTTGCAATAGAACTTAATAATATAATAATCAGGCAGATCGGTGCCAGATATTTCATAAAGAACATGTATAATTTCTTTCTCTTAAATGCAGATGACTGCTCAATCTCCCTTGCAATCTTGTCAAATCCAACGGTACGAACGATCAAGAAGCATGTTGCAAGTGCTGCAAGTGGCATCATCACTGAATTTGTCAGGAAGTCAAAGAAGTCCAGACATGCCATTCCGAAAATCTGAATAAAGCTCAGTACTCCATATCCCATAGAAGATAAGGTTCCGATTATAAGCATAACAGCAACCATAAGGATACAGCATTTCGGTCTGCTCCAGTGAAGTTCATCCTGGAATGTAGATACGCTTGTCTCCAGAAGTGAGATTGCACTTGTCACTGCTGCAAGAAGTACCAATATGAAGAACAGGATACCAGCCAGCCTTCCAACGCCCATACTTGCGAATACCTTCGGAAGTGTGATGAACATCAGAGATGGTCCTGCCTGCAGATTATCCGGGTTTCCACCAGAGAATGCAAATACAGCCGGAATGATCATAAGTCCTGCGAGCATTGCGATTGCTGTATCGAAAATCTCAACCTGTGTTGTACTCTTCTCAAGATCAACGTCTTTACCAATATAAGAACCATATGTATACAAAATTCCCATCGCGATTGACAGGGAGTAGAACATCTGTCCCATTGCCGCAACAACCGTCATTGCTGAGAAGTGCTTTGGATTCTGAATCAGGAAATACTTCACACCTTCAATTGCTCCCGGTCTTGTTACAGAATAAATTGCTACGATAACCGCAAGGATAACAAGGATTGGCATCATAATCTTAGATACTCGCTCTACACCATTCTCAACTCCTGCCAGGATAACGCAGAATACAAGAATAGAAAACACGATGAACCATGCTTCTACCTGAAAAGAATCTGAAATAAATTCTGTAAAATATCCGTCCTGTGCAACAGTCTGCACATTTCCTTTCAAATACTCTGCAAGGTACTTGATAACCCAGCCACCGATCGAACTATAATACGGCACGATCAGCATAGGGATTATTGCATTGAGCCATCCGCCGATCTTAAATGATTTTGTCTTACCAAATGTCTGAAAAGCTCCAACCGGACTTTTTCTTGTCATTCTTCCAAGTGCTGTCTCTGACATGATCAGAACATATCCAAAAGATACGGTCAGAATCAGATAAACGAGAAGGAAGATTCCCCCTCCATATTTCGCAGCCAGATACGGGAATCTCCAGATATTTCCCAGGCCGACTGCTGAGCCTGCAACAGCAAGCACATATCCAATTTTACCCGAGAAGCTTGCTCTCTTTGCTGATTGTCCATTGTTACTCATAAATTGCCTCCCATCACATAACAGTCTGTACTGCTATTTTCCCATCTTTTTTATAGCCTATACTGTTCTATTCTACCATTCACAATCATGAATAGCAACAAAAAAGAGCGTTGACAGCGCTTTTTAAACACATTTAAAATGCTATCTCGGCTCATTTTTATACGTTTTTATAATTTCCCTTCTATTTCTGCTCTTTCAAGCAATCTCTCAATCCCTATATTCCATGTTCCGATCTTCACTCCGGCATTGATCACACGCTTACATTTCCCTATTGTCTCAAATGCTTTCTGAAGCGTTTCTTCCCGAATCTCCTCAAACGGTTCTTCCGTGATCACTTCTGCTGCCAGTAATCTTGCCAGCCGGTAATCCATATCATTTTCATATAAAATACCTGCCGCAAACGGGATGTGCTCCTTCTGAAGTCTTCGATAAACCGGGATTCCAGTTCCACCGGAAGAGATCACGAACACTTCCGGCTCACCCTCCGGCGCAGGAAGTTCAATACTTCCAAAAAGCGGGTCAAAATATCCATTATTGATTCCATACAATTCGCGAATGATTTCTTCTGTAAATACTTCTTCCGGACTTCCATAATGTGAAATCGTCTCGCCTTTGACACAGATGATCTTGTCCGAAATCTTCTGTGCCAGATCGATTTCATGAAGAGACATGATCACCGTAATCTTCTTCTGCCGCGCCATCCGTTCAAGAATAGACAACAGTTCAAGCTTATATTTCACATCCAGAAATGAAGTTGGCTCATCCAGAACGATCACATCCGGATCCTGACAGATTGCTCTCGCCAGCAGAACGCGCTGCTTCTGTCCGTCACTGATCGCATTAAAATCACGGTTGCCAAGTTCCTGCGCATGAACTGCCTGCATCGCTTCTTCCACCAGCCGTTCATCTTCCTGCGTCAGAATCCCAAGTCGTCCCGTGTAAGGATAACGTCCGGTCGCCACAATATCATGACATGTCATCAACTCTGTCTTGATCCGATCCGTCAACACGACCGCCATCTTAGACGCAAGCTCTTTGTACGGCAGTTTCAGAAGAGAAGTATCATCAAAAAACACATTCCCTCCAACGACTTTCAGCTGTCTTGTAATACTTTTCAAAATCGTTGACTTTCCCGAACCATTCGGACCGATCAAAGTCACGATCTCACCTTTATTGATCCCTATATTAATATCATGGATCAGGGAGTTTCCATTATAACCTACCGACAGGTCTTTCATTTGAAAATAATAATCTGCCATCTTATTTTCTTCCTCCCTTCGGTATCATCATATAGATAACGATCGGTGCACCCAAAATAGAAGTTACCGTACTGATATTCAGCTCTACAGGAGCCAGCGCCATTCGTGCGATCAGGTCGCAGATCATACAGAACACAGCTCCCATAAAGAATGTTCCCGGTATGACCACGATCGGTTTTGACGTTCCAAATGCTTTCCTTGCAAGAAATGGAACTGCGATTCCCACGAAGGAAATCGGTCCGGCAAATGCAGTCACACACGCAGACAGAATACTCGAAAGCAAAATCAAGATCACACGAAATGTCTTAATATTCACGCCCATGCTCTGCGCGTATGCTTCTCCCAGCTGATACGCACTGATCGGCTTAGATAAGAAAAATGTAAACAGCACCGCAAGTCCGACAACCACTGCTGCCACACGAATATTGCTCCAGCTCATTCCGGAAAAGCTTCCTTGCGACCATCCATGCAGATTCACAATATCAGAATCATCCGCAAAGGTTACAACAAAATCCGTGATAGCCGAACAGATATATCCGATCATGATTCCTCCGACAAGAAGAGATGCCATATGCTGCACTTTTTTCGACATCAGAAGGATAAATCCCGTCGAGATCAGCGACCCGATAAATGCTGCAAGAATCAGTGTATACGAAGAAAATCTTCCGATATATTTCAAATACACGATCATTGTAAGTGCCACGACCATTTTCGCTCCGGAAGAAATTCCGAGAACGAAAGGTCCGGCAATAGGATTGGAAAAAAATGTCTGCAGCAAAAAACCTGAAAGAGACAATGCACCACCAAGGAGCGCTGCCATCAGAATTCTCGGAAGACGGATCTTCCATATAATATTGTACTCTGTCGCAGCTCCTTCTTTCAGAAAGAGAATGCGCAGAATTTTAGGCATCGGAATATGAACATTTCCGGTATTGATATTTAGTACTGTCACAACACAAAATACTGCTGCAAGAATCAGAAATACCGCTGTGTATCTTGTACGCCGTCTGAAATTTTCCTGATGAAAACTTGTCTGCTCCATTCTTCTACTCCATCTTTTCAAGAAATGTCATCTGAGATGCATCACCGTCTGTCAGCATCAGATGCATATCTTTGATCAGCTCTCCGACTGTATCTGTTGCCTGATATAAGTTCTTTCCGGTATACCAGACATTTCCGTCTTTCACCGCCTTGAATTCGGAGAACAATTCATTCTTTGCTTCCAGTTCACTGATACTATTTACCTGTCCGTCGATCGTCCCGTTGTAGATCAGATAATCTGCACCTACAGCAGTCGCATAGAATTCCTCCATCGTCAGTTTAACAGATGGTGCGTTACTGTCCGGATTCTTCAGATCTTTGAACGCATATCTTCCACCTGCGATTTCAATCATTGACGGAATATAATCGTCAGATTTTCTCACAACGATTGAACCATCCGTACTCACATAGAAATAAGCAACCGTCTTTTCCGTGTTCTCGAAGCCTTTCAGTTCCTCGATTACATGAGCCTGCTGGTCAAAAAATGTATCCGCTTCTTCCTCTTTATTCAGAAGCGCCCCATAAAGCTTGATCCACTCGGTTCTTCCAAGCGGATGTGACTCATAACTGGAGTAATCTACAAATACCGGAATCCCAAGATCTTCGATCATTTCCTGTACTTTCGGTGTATGAAGGATCATCGTTGATTCGATTGCCAGATCACAGTCTCCGTCAACGAGAGTCTCATAATCCGGTTCGCTGTATTTTCCCGCAAATGTCATCGTTCCGGATTCCATTGCTTCCTTTGCACTCTCTACATACCAGCCGGAAGCCTCAAGCCCGGAGAATTTCACCTTGTCAATTCCGCCGATTGCATCAAACAGAGACATGGATGCTGTCGCCGCCATATAAATATTCTCTGTCGGCTGCTGGATCACAACAATATCATCCGCCAGATTTTCCGGTTCTTCTTCACCTTCCGGAACGATCAGATATTGCTTATCTTCATGGACATCGATCAACTTATATCCATCCTTATAATAGTATACATCGAATTCTGTCGCGTAAGTCAGATCCATTGTAGCTTCATAGGTAAGCCCTTCGATCTCCGGTGCTTTTTTTGTCTTGTCGGCTGCATCTTTAGTCTTATCCTTTGTCACATCTGCACCTGCTGAATTATTACCGCTGTTTCCACCGGAGGCTGCGGTAGAACCGCAGCCTCCGAGCAGAAGTGCAGCTGAAAGCATTAACGCTGTGATTCTGCATCTTCTTATCTTCATTCTATTTTTCTCTCCTATTTCTCTGCCGCTGCTACTGCCGCATCAAACTTCTCGTTCGTCAGCTCTTCACATCCGTAGAGAACACCGTAAACCTTGATCCACTCCTGCTTTCCAAGTTCTGTCTTTTCCTCGGAAGAACGATCAACGAGTACCGGAATACCAAGTGTCGCAAGCTTCTCTGTCAACTCCTCAAACTGCTCCGTCTGCTCTTCCAAAGTCAACGTCTCTTCTGTATCCTTACTGTCTTTCTTGTCAGTATCTTTTGCTTCTACTTCGGTTTCTTCTGATTTCGCACCCGGAAGGATATCTCCTGTAAACAATGCAAGATTCACTTCACTCTTCACAAGGTTCTTCAACTTCAGTTTGTCCGCTGTTCCTGCATATGCAACTTCAGCATTCTTCTCACCGTCTTTTACTTTCATCTTATCAGCAATCTCGGATACTGTACAGTCTTTGCTCTTCATTCCAACTGCTGCAACATTATCGAGAAGATCTAAGTCTTTCATCATATTCAGAATCTCATCAGACTCTGCATAAGTATGATCTGTCGGTTTTTTCACAATGATCATATCCTGCTCAAGGCCAACCGGAACTTCCACATCCTCCGGAACGATCAGATATTTCACAACATTTCCTTTGTAAAGCTCTGCTGCCAGATCCTGTTCGCTTGTGCCGTTGTTATCCGAAGCTGCGGATTCCTCGACAGAAGCATCTGACTTGCTGTCGGTATCAGATTTCTTGGTATCTGCTGACTTTGCATCCTCAGATCTGTTAATTGTGACAGATGCAACTTTTTTCTTAGAAGATTTTTCTGAGTCCGAATTATCCGCTTCTGATTTCTTATCCTCTGCTTTCTCCGGATCTCTGGCTGTATCTTTCGTCATGTCGATCTCAAGAAGTACGATTCCCTGATCATAATGATAAATCTTGAAATATTCTGCATAGTCAAGCTTTGTCTCTGACTGATATTCCAAACCTATGATTTCAGGTGCTTGTTCATCCAGCTTCTGGTTATTGCTTGTTGAAGCATCTGTTCCGTTTGCAGATGTTCCTCCATTCGCCGCTGCAAGATAAATGAAAATCGTATATTCTATCTCATGTGCGACAGACATTTTATCTGTCATTCCAATAATCTTATTGTTCTGATTCAACGCAACCGGGATAACAGCTGTCGCTGATCCGCCGCCCTTTGTTGTGTAATACTTATTTCCGTTCGCTTTCACATACTGATAATGATCACTGCTGAACACAAGCGTTGCATAAGCCTGTCCATTCTGGATCGTCACTTTATTACAAGTAATCTGAACCTTACCTGTTCCACCTGACCAGGTAAAACGATCTGGAGTGTATACACCGTCTTTCAGTGTTGTTCCACTGTTTACATGAGAAGTAGAGCCACTTGTATCAGATTCGTATTTTGATACATTATCTGCTTTTCCGTCGTTTCCATCTGTTTTTCCTGAATTAGTTCCAGGTACAGAACCGCCTGGAAAAACAGAATTGTTTGTTCCTGTATTACCTGTATTGTTGGAACCACCAGTAGTTCCGGAATTTCCTGTGTTTCCGGAATCACCTTTATTCTCAGAATCTGTAGAATTAAGATCGGCAATCTTCTTCATTGTCTCTGACTGGAAAGTCAGCGTTCTGTCATACCAGATTCCTTTTTTAATGGAATATGCTGCTACTGCGATTTCCTTATCCAACGCTTCTACCGGAACAGTATAAGTGTATTTTCCTTCTTCATTCACCTGATATGGAATCCAGGATGACTGATCTGCGCTTGCAGCCTCTTCCTTTGTTCCCATATACAGATAGCCGTAACCGGTTCCGCTTAATGTAAGCACGGCACTCATTTTTCCGTCTTTTGCTGTCAGGATACAATCCACTACTTTAAACATGGAAGAACTGGAAGTTACGTCCATACTGTAGATTCCGTTTGCTACTGTTGCTTCCGGTGTCGGAGTTGGAGTTGGCTCTGGATTAGGCATTGGATTCGGTGATGGAGTTGGTTCCGGTGATGGTTCTGGTGTTGATGTTTCTTCTGGAGTTGGGATATACATCCACAGATACATCGTATCATACCAAGTTTGCTTTTTTGATCTTCTCAAAGATACCGGAATTGTCTGTCCTGCCTGCGCCTGCGGCACTTTAAAAGTAAATGTCATTCCTCCATCTTCTGTCTTTGTTCCTTCAATTATGGAAGACTTCAGAAGGTCATCTTTAGAGCCAAGATAAAGTGCATCATAATGTGCTTTTTCTGTCTTAATTGTAATTTCAAGCTCACCATCTTTTTTCGTAACTGTTGACTTGCTGACCTTGAACATTGCGAACTCTTCGGCGTTTTCTTTTACTACCTTCACAGATTCTCCTGTTACAGAAGGAGCCTCCTGCAGTGGCGGAAGTTCCGGTTCCGGAGTATTCGTAGAATCGTTAGAATCTGTAGAAGATTCTGATTTACCTGTCTCATCTTTTATCTGTATATCCTTATTATCAGCTTTTTCGTCCGCAACCTGATCTAAGACAGTTGTGCCTGAATTTTTCCCAGTGGTTTCTATATCTTTCTCTTCTGAGTTATTTTCTAAGTTGTTTTCTGAATTATTTTCTGAGTTATTCTCTAAATTTGGTTTTGTTTCTGCTTCGATTGAATTCTGATTATCTGATTTATCCGAAGAATTATCAACTTTATCAGATTCCTCTTTCTGATCTTCTTTCGTTAAATCGTCATTTCTTTTATCTTCTTTAACATTTCCTGCGTCTTCTGTCTGACTCTCATCTTGTTTCTTATCTGGATCAGCTTCTTCCACCTCAACAGTTCCCTGTAAATTTGTCTCATATTGCTGCTCATTTTCTGCCGCATATGTTCTTGTATAAGACAATGGTGAAATCATCATAGAACCTGTCAGCATAAGCGCAAGCCATCTGCTCTTATTTTTCATTTCTTTTTTGTCTCCTCATAAGCTGTGAATTATAAAATGCGAAAAATGGATAGAATTACCCTGACTCGAATGAATGATTGCTGGTCACACGTAATGCGAACAGTAAGAATGGTTCTTTCGGTACAATCAATTACTCGTGATCTGGAATCCTTATATTCCCCGCACCAGCGGCCGGCAGGTTTCCTGACTTACAGATCTTCTATACAGAACACCTTCCCGGTCTCCCAGTGGATGTGCGGACTCTCCACACTTGTCTGTATAGGAGCGGTCTTCTGAAATCTAATTTCTAAGAAGACCGCTTCTCTGCTCACAGTGACGAGTTCGTACAGGTCTTGCACCTGTTTCCCTTTTACCTGTTTCGATCAGGATATGGAAATATATTCCCTGATCAAACAGCACCGAACGCTATTATTTCTGACTAACTATAACATTTCATTATATTGAAGTCAACTATTCTGCCTTCACAGCCCAGCGCATCTTCGTGGATCTTGCTCTTCCGTTCTGCGCGCATTCCTGTGCTGACGGACGTACCACGTCTCTTGCATATTCGGAATAGATTCCTTCTTTATATCCTGCTTTGAGTGCTTTCTTTACAAGCTTATCCTCGCCTGAATGGAAGGTAAGAATCGCTACTCTTCCACCCGGTTTCAACGCTCCCGGAAGCTTCTCCATGAATTCGTACAGTACTTCGAACTCATTATTGACATCAATACGAAGTGCCTGGAATGTTCTTTGGCAAGTCTTCTTGATAATATCCTTCTTTTCTTTATTATTTGGAAGGAAATCCAAAGTCTTCTCGATCACATTTCTAAGCTTTGTTGTTGTATCGATGCGATTGCCTCTGCGAATCTCATTTGTAATTGCTTTCGCCAGTTCTTCGCAGTATGGCTCGTCTGAATTTTCATAAAGCATTCCGGCGAGTTCTTCCTCGGAAATGTTATCCAGGCGCTCCGCCGCGCTGATGCCTTTCTCCTGGTTCAATCGCAGATCCAGCGGTCCGTCAACTTTGAAGGAAAATCCTCTCTTCGGATTGTCGATCTGCATGGAGGAAACTCCGAGGTCCGCAAGGATAAAATCAAATCCGCCAACTTCTTTTGCAATCTCATCGATCGTGCAGAAGTTCTGCAGACGGATACTTAAAATGTCTTCTCCGAACCCCTGATCTGCCAGACGTTTCCTTGTCTTTGCAGACTCTTCCGGGTCAACATCTGTTGCATAGATGTGCCCCTTGCCTTTCAGACACTCAAGCATTGCTTTCGTATGTCCACCGTATCCGAGTGTCGCATCAAACCCAGTCTCGCCCGGCTGGATCTTCAGAAAATCCAGGATCTCATTTACCATGATAGAAATGTGCATTCCGGCAGGAGTGTTTCCCTTCTGGATTACATGCGCGATTGTGTCCTGATATTTCTCCGGCTGTAACTCTTTATATTTCTCCTCGAATTTCTTCGGGTATTTTCCTTTGTATCTCACACGACGCTTATGCGGTGTCTGTGATTCCTGGATATTCTGATTGTTCTGTTCGCTCATTTCTCTCTCCTTGTATATTCACATATATTTTCTATATTATTTTCCAGACCTGACTGTATATTTCTAAGACGCTTCTCTGAAATATTCTCATTTGTTCTGAGAATTTCCATAATCTTATCCACCGTTCCATCCAACTTCTGTTCATCAAACCAATCGAACTGATGAAACAATTCCAATTGTCTGTCCGGACTCATTCCGTTATTTCCAAACGGCTTTGCAACATAAGAATAATCTGACGGCAGTTCAAGCATCTCTGCCCTGCACCAGAGACAGGTCCCACTGTCAAAGATTGGTGCCACTCTTGTATATTCTAATGTCTCAACATTACGGATTACACCAAAATTTCTCCAATGTCTGTCTTCATTTGCAAGAATATAATCACAGACAAACATCTTTGTAAGCATTTCTTCCGCATTTTTTAATCCAAGCTCCTGATAAACAGATAACAGAAATTGGTAGTCATTCATAGAGGATGGTTTCTTCTTATTGCAAAGCACATCATATGCTGTTATAAGTTCCTCGTTCTCGCCAAGCATATTTTTACATGCAGAATACGTTGACCTTCCTTCTTGGTGCAAAAAATATGGAACATAATCTTCTTTCTCTAGAAGCTGTTGATGAAGCACCGTCGCTGCGACCTCATTCTGCACTTCCTGACGGAACAATGCAGATCCTGTCTTCAGAAGAATCCGCTCGCCATTTACAATCTTCCATTTCTTGTTCAAATCTCCTCCCAAAGTGGAGTTCGGTGACATGAGATTCGGATGTCCTGACGACTGCTGTCCGAGTGTCAGTATTCCAAGATCATCTGTAAAATTATTATCAAAAAAATTGATATCTTTCCACTGCTGTGGTGCTGCTGTATCATTGATCCAATAGCGATCTGACAAAGACAGTCCAAAGTTTTTCTCTGCTAATGCAAGAGTACTGTCGAGATCCAGACAATCCAAAACCTGTTGGATCTGATTTCTTGATGCCGGAATTGCTCTTCCCTTCCACCAGGCATTCAAGGCTTTCTTCGTCACATTTCCTTTTTGATCTACTGTTGACGGTGGCGCATACCGAGCGTCATGAACTTCCAGGATTTTCATAACCGCATGAACTTCCAGATCATAATCAAATTCTAAAACCGGTGTGTTCTTATTCATTAAAAGATATCGTGCCATTATGTTCCTCCTGTTCTTATCTTTACAACGTATGTACAGTATACCATGAAAGTTATTCACAATATACCATGAACTTTGAAATGTTTTCCACATAAGTCTGCATATTTTTCACCTTTTCACATTTCTTTACCGGAATCTGCATGGATTCGCTATTTTATCCGGCTGCATATCTTACTGCCACGTTCATCACTCCGGCAAGTGCCATCACAACCACCGGATTCAATTTTGTCTTACGAAGCAGTAACAGACAGATTCCAAAGATCACTACCATAGACCATTTTGTCGCCGCAAACTGCACAATTCCATCTGCCCAGAATGCAGTGTGCAGAATTGCAATTCCTGCAGATGCGATCAGTGCGACAACTGCAGGTCTTAGTGATTCCAGTACACTCTGGAACATTTTCATTTTCTTATATCTTAAATAAAACCATGCGATCAAAGTTACGATAATACAAGACGGCAGAATGCACCCACAAGTCGCCGCAACAGATCCCGGAATTCCCGCAATCTTGCTGCCGACAAATGTTGCCGCATTGATCGCAATCGGCCCAGGTGTCATCTGGGAAATCGTGATCAAATCTGTGAATTCTGTCATCGTAAGCCAGTCGTGCTGCGACACTACCTGTTCTTGAATCAGAGGCATCGCCGCATAACCGCCGCCAAAGCTGAACAGTCCAATCTGAAGGAAGCTAAAAAATAATTTCAAATAAATCATTTCTCTTCACTTCCTTTCTTCGTGATCTTTTTCTCAATTAATGCGCGGAGTACTCCGACAATTCCACAGATCAGAATCACATAGACTACATTTACCTCAAATATGCAGGAAGCTATAAATGCCCCAACCATAAGTACGTATGACAAAGCATCTTTCTTCTTCACGATTCCGGCACCCATGTCATATGTCACAGATGCGATCACGGCACCCACTCCGGCCTGCATTCCTTCGAGCATTAAGCTGATGATCTGGTTACTTCGAAATGCCTGATAACCGGCAGAAAGTATCGATATAATAAGAAATGGTGGGATTACTGTCCCGGCAATTGCTGTCAGAATCCCCGCAATTCCAGCCAGTTTATATCCGATCACGATTGCTCCGTTCACTGCGATTGCTCCCGGTGCCGACTGCGCGATCGCCACAAGATCCAGCATCTCCTCTTCTTCGATCCAATGATATTCATCTACGAACTTTTTCTTCATCAGGCTGACGATCACATAACCTCCACCAAATGTGAACACGCTTAAGTAAAAGGTTGACCAGAAAATCTTCCACAGCCTTTTCTCTTGATCTTTATCTGATTTTTTGTCTTGCTTCTTTTCTTCTTTCCCGCTTTGTTGTTTCTGGTTCTCTTCCATATATATTGTCCTCGTATATTGTGATATTCTTTCTCTTGTAGTCTATCGCAATTAAATTGATTCTGCAATCTCCTTGATTTTTTTCACATTATATTTTCCTTTTTGAAACCTTAATTTTATCTGAATTTCCCCTATTTGAAAAGTAATTATGATACAATGAGAACAGTAATATTTATCATAAAGGAGATTGAACTTGAGAAAGCCATTTTTTCGATTATCTTGTGCCGTTCTCCTGTGTTGCTGCCTGACCGGATGCGGTAGCATACAGCACAAATCCAGTACGGACACGGCGCAGGCGCAGGGTACTAAGGCACCACCCAAGACAGCGGATGATTTTTCTATCTCCTCAGATTCTGAAAATGAAACTGTAGATGAACCTTCTTCTGCTGATGCCGCCAACGCATCTGTTTCTGAATCCGCAACTCAGCAGGAACCACTGACCGGCGCAGCGGCTCTTTACAGCAATGGACAGGAGATCAGCTTTGATTCTTCCTGGCAGTATGCAGACTTTTCTGCGATTAATTCTGGAACAGCTACTATTTATCTTGCAGATTCTAACCGTAAGGATATCGTCATTGGCGTGAATGCCGGGCATGGAACTTCTGGTGGTTCTTCTGTAAAGACGAAGTGTCACCCAGATGGTTCTGCAAAGACAACCGGCGGAAGCACTGCTCAGGGTGCAACTTATGCGACTGCTGTTTCCGGTGGAATGACATTTAACGATGGAACTGCTGAAAGCACTGTTACACTTCAGATAGCTCAGATTCTGAAAGATAAGCTGCTTGCTCAAGGATATGATGTCCTTATGGTGAGAAATAGCGACGATGTCCAACTTGATAATGTTGCCCGCACCGTGCTCTGCAACAATGTAGCTGACTGTCACATCTCACTCCACTGGGATGGAGACGGATTGGGATATGACAAAGGCTGTTTCTACATTTCTGTACCAGATGGCCTGAAAAGTATGGAACCTGTCGCTTCCCACTGGCAGGAACATGATGCACTTGGAGCATCTCTTGTAGAAGGACTTCGTACGGAGGGAATGACCATTTATCAAAACGGTTCTATGAATATCGACCTGACGCAGACTTCTTATAGTACGATTCCGTCTGTTGATATGGAACTTGGAAATGCAAGCTCTGACCACAGTGATTCCACACTAAACAGTCTGGCTGATGGTCTAACTGCCGGAGTCAATGCTTATTTTGGAAATTAGAATTCTTATTGTGATATTTATTTTATTTTTTAAGGAGGAGTTTTATGGAGCCACTCATTCGTGTTAAAAATATGTACAAGATTTACAACCCTGGAGAAAATGAAGTCCGCGCGCTGGATGATGTTTCTCTTGAGATCAACCAGGGGGAATTTATTGCCATTGTCGGGCATTCCGGTTCTGGTAAATCTACATTTATGAATATGCTCGGCTGTCTTGACACACCTGATTCCGGGGAATATTTTCTGGACGGAAAAGATGTCGCCAATCTCTCAGACAATGAACTGTCTGATATCCGCAATCACAAGATTGGCTTCATCTTTCAGGGATTCAATCTGATCCCAAACCTGGATGCGCTTGGAAATGTAGAACTTCCGCTGATCTACCGTGGACTTGGAAAACAACAGAGAAAAGAGATTGCAGGGGAAGCGCTGTCGAAAGTTGGATTGGAAAATCGTATGGATCACAGACCGAACCAGCTCTCCGGTGGACAGCAGCAGCGTGTTGCTGTAGCCAGAGCAATTGCCGCGCAGCCGCCGATCATCCTTGCTGATGAGCCGACCGGTAACCTGGACAGTAAGTCGACTATCGAGATCATGAATATTCTGAAAGACCTTCATGAATCTGGAAGAACAGTTATTATTATTACACATGATGATGAAATTGCCAATCAGGTAGACCGCGTTGTCCGCATTATGGATGGAAAGATTGTGAGTGATAGTGTAAATCAGTAACAATTTAAATGCTTACCCGCACTTAAAGAGAGGGGGCAGTACTTCACGATTTCTCAATCGTTGAATCACTGCCCTCTTTCTATGTTTCTTATTAGATACTTCTTACTGGAATTCTAATTACTTCTATTCACTTTTTATTCAACTGATACAAGCTCAATCTTGAAGTTCAGTTCTTTTCCTGCCATCTCATGGTTTGCATCGAAAGTAATTGTTGTCTCTTCCTTAGCTGTTACCTTTACCGGGAATGGCTGTCCATACTGATTGGACAGATACAGCTGCTGTCCTACTTCAAGATCCTCAGATCCCGGAAGCTCTGCGATCTCTACTGTAAAGATAGCTTCCGGATTCGGCATTCCGTAAGCTTCTTCCGGCATCAGATGGATGTCTACTACCTGACCAACTTCCATATCAGCTACTGCTGCGTCAAATCCTTTGATCATCTGTCCTACACCACATACAAACTCAAGCGGCTCTCCACGGTCATAAGAAGAATCAAATTGAGTTCCGTCATTGAATGTTCCTTTGTAATGTGTACGGCATTTCTTTCCAACATTCTTTCCTTCCATTGTAGTGTGTGATCCGCATCCGCCACCGCAGCTGCTTCCACAAGAATGTCCCTCTTCATGATCTCCGCAGGAATGTCCTTCCTCATGGTGATGATGATCACAAGTAGCTCCTTTGGATGTAAGCTCGCCTTTCAGGTATGCCTCTACTGCCTGGTCTGCATCTCCCTGAGCACCTGAACATAATTCAACGCCGGCCTCTGCAAGTGCTGTCTGAGCTCCGCCACCAATTCCACCACAGATCAGAACATCTACGTTCTGTCCTGCAAGCAGTCCTGCCAGTGCTCCGTGTCCTTCCCCATTAGAACCGATCACTTCACTGGAAACCACCTTATTATCTTCCACTTCATACACTTTGAAAGTCTCTGTCTTTCCAAAATGCTGGAAAATATTTCCGTTGTCATAAGTTACTGCAATTTTCATTGTAAAATCCTCCGTTTCAAAATTCCCTGTCAGACTAGTATAATCCATTACGCAGGTAAAAGCAACCTTTGTGTAGATGCGAAGTTGCTCCTTGTAGTAAGCAGTATTATTGACACAATCTTCATGAGACACTATACTTGTTATAAAACTTACTTCAAACCATCAGAAAGTGAACACAACCATGGAATATGAACACATTACCCACTCCTTTGAACCAATATATAATGAAGACTCCGAGATTCTGATTCTTGGAACTCTTCCTTCTGTAAAATCACGGGAAAATAATTTCTACTACGGACATAAACAAAATCGATTCTGGAAATTGTTGGCGAAACTTTGTGAGGAGGAAACTCCGCAGACAGTTGAAGAGAAAACGGCCATGTTGCTCCGCCACCATATCGCCATCTGGGATGTTATTCAAAGCTGTGACATCAAAGGCTCCAGTGACAGCAGCATCAAGAATGTGACACCAACTGATTTGAAACAAATCTTAGATCATTGTCAGATTCGACAAATCTATGCAAATGGAAATAAAGCCGGAGCTCTTTATAAGAAATATCAGCAGCCGCTGACCGAAAGAGACATCCTTGTGCTTCCTTCCACCAGCCCGGCCAATGCCGCCTGGTCACTGGATCGTTTGTATGAAAAATGGAGTGAGATACTGAGGTGAATTATATTGCCTCAGTTCTCACTCCATTTTTATTCGAATAAATTACTATTTCAAACAACTTAGATTATTCACTAACCTGTTCTCTTCTCTGCTCAAACACTGCTGCCAGTCTCGGCAGAATCCTATTGCATGCCATCGTGTATGCCGCGCCAAATACATTTGCCCCAATACGAAGCGCTACCGCATACGGCATCCCAAACAAGCCGGATGCAATCGACAATGCACCAAATGTATTAAATGCTGTCTGCCATGCATACCCTGCAGAATATCCGACTCCAATTCCTCCTATCATTCCGATGTATGGATACATAGACTCCGGAAGCACCAGATACAAGATAACAAATAACAGACATCCTACTATATTAAATGCAGCTCTCTTACCTGCTCGCTCTCCACAGTCATCCGGAAATGGGAGACAAACAGACATGCTTGCGATTCCCGCCCACATTGCTCTTGGAAGTCCAAGCAATGACATGAACAACATTGCGCTGGAAACAACCAGTGAAAGACGAATATACCATCTGTTTCTTGCGGAGTTAATATCGAACTCGCGGAACAAATCAAGAAATGATCTTCGATACGGTCTGTTCTTCTGATTCTTATAGAAAATCGCCATACACAATACCATTCCAACCAAAAGGCCAGCCACACGATACAAGTACTCCTGTCCGGTCACATCATATCCCTGAAGAAGAAGATATCCAAGAACAAATGTAGAATGATTGTACATAATCACATTGTGACATCCCAGAATCATAAGAAGCAAAATGCATACTACATTAATAAAGAATGCCGGAACCGGTGACACCATATTCGAAAGCTTCGGTCCTGCAATCAATATTCCAAAGATTCCGACGATGGAGGCCAATCCGTGCGTTGTACGAATTCCAAAATCTGCCTGTCGAAGAACAAGCACCGCAAGAAGCACTGTAACGCCTACTACACTGTTGTTATTCCCTGTGAAATGACTGTATAAGGAAACCACTGCCACACAAAACGCCATTACAAGATAGACCTTAAAATTATAAATAAGAATGTGTCTACGTCTTTCCTTCTTGTCTTCTGTCGCTTTGATCAGCTGCTTAGATGCAACTGAACTAAGCTGTAACTCCTGATAAAATGTCATATATCTCTTCCTCCCACTGTTATTTTTCTTCAAAATATCAACGAGAAACTATAATACAAATCCATCACGGAGTCAATAAAAACTTTATTAAAATTTTCTGATAAATCGAAATTATTCAAACAATATATAGAATTTATTTTTTAGGCTTTACAAACCGTTCGCTCTATGATAAGATAGTTTGTGTCGAGCGGAAGTGGCGGAATGGCAGACGCGCTAGATTCAGGTTCTAGTGGGAGTTTTATCCTGTGGGAGTTCAAGTCTCCTCTTCCGCATGGTTGAAAAGTACGAGAAAGCCTTATTTTATAAGGATTTCTCGTCTTTTTTTGTTATCTGAAATTTGCCCATTTTTGGTTACCTCTGGTTACCTCTGTTATTTTTTCTCTCCCATTCGGGAAATCAATCACATTTTTACGGTTATAATTCTTATCCAATGCACGATCCAGCTGACTGACAATCTCTTCAGGACGTTTTCTGTCATAACAATAATTGTTATAAGTTGTTCTTTCATTCTCATGTCCAATGATCTTTCTGACTGTATTAATATTGATTCCTTCGTCAATCATCGATGAGATCACCGTCTTTCTCACTTTATGAGGACTTCTGTATGGAATATCAAGATACTTACAGTATTTTCTCAAACGACATGCGATTGCATTTTCCGTAATTCTCTTTCCCTGATTTATAAATAAATAAGAACCTGAGCAGCCATTTCTCTCATTCGCAGCCATTGCAAGTTTAATGACCAGCTTCGCTTTTTCAATCAAAGGAATTTCCCTGTCACCGGCATCTGTCTTTGTATGTTCCACAACTTCTCTAGATGTTTTTCTAAATTTCCCATCCGGTCCCTCTGTATAGCAGCTTGTTTCCATATGTTGGATATGAATATGATCCCGGCTCACGTCACTCTCTTTCAGTGCAACCAGTTCTCCCGGACGAACCCCTAGATAAAACTGAAGGATCACTGCTAACGATGTTGTGTTATCCGGATTTTCTTCATACTCTTTCCATGCCTCTTCTATGATTAGCGGCTGTTCGTTTTCCAAATAAACTTGCGTCTCATCTGATTTCTTCTTTTCCTTACGAAACATCTTTGCATTAATCTTGACCTGTGCAAATGGATTGGAATTGATAAAACCTCTGTCAATCGCATACTCCATGCAATGCCTCATGATAAATGACATTGTATAATACTGTTTTTTAGTCATGTGATTTGTTTTTATCATTCCATGAGCCCACTCATCCAACATCAACTTATTGAATTTCTTCAAGGGTATTGTTGCAATTTTAGTTCCTTCGTAAAATCTCGACCATTCTGTAGAATAACGTTTTACCGATGCCGACTTCAAAGTATGAAGCTGAAAATATTGTAACCACATCGGATAGACTGTCGTAAGTGTAATCTCATCCTCTGCATTCTCTTCACAGTAAGTATTTACGATCAGATTTTCCAGTTCCTTTTGTGTACTTCTTTTGACTAATCGCCTATGATCTGCTTTCGTCTCATCATAAAAATGTGTATACCACTTTCCATCCTTTCCTTGCCATATTTTATATTTGTGCGCTTTTAAAATATCTCTTCTTCTCATCATAGCCATTTTCTTCCGCACATCATCTAATGTTATAATACCATTACCGATTGCTTCAGACAATAACTCTTTCACATCCATTTCGTCATATCCCAAAGCTTGCATCACCCCTTTTTAATTTTTTTCTGTCAGTTTTACCGATGGCTGATTCTCAAAGGCAAGATTTTAAGGCCTTCATATATAGAAACGTTTCAAGGGGCTTATACAACCATCGATACTGAAGTTTCAAAAAAACAGGTGATAAGAATCTGACGGTGATACTATGATAATTCTTTGATTAGAAAATACAACGATAACTTTTAGGGCAAGATGCGCCCTTGAGTAACTCTAATTTCCTTTTGGAAATCAGGCTACCTGGCAATCTTGATGGGGATTTCGCTCCCCATTCCCTCGAATCTGTATATAACTGTTAAACATAAGTGATGTTTACGCCATCTAACATATACCCAAATAGATTATTCCAAAAATTAGGGAATTTTGAAAATATAGATGGAACGCATCTGCCTACGTGAAATTAATTCTACGCTAAAAGTATAATTTCAAAAAAACGCCTCCCGGCTATTTCAACCGAGAGGCAATTTCTAAAAGAAGGGATGAAAGAAAACTAACTATTCAACTTTTTCTTGTAATATATAAATTCTTGATTCAAAATCAGTGCATGGCGTTACATTTCCCGGAACTTGCCCTGCTGTTACATCTGTCGTGATCAGTCCCCAATTCATCAACTCATCTCCATAATTCTCTGTATTTGCTGATAAATTCTTATAAAGTTTATTTGGATCAAGTCCCTGCAGCTTTATTCTGCTGTATGGCATATTCACACCATTTAATACACGGTAATATCCTACAAGTGCTGTTGTTTTCTCTTCATTGACTACCATCCAAATAGTTTCATTTCCTTCAAATGGACTTTTCAATCTATAAAATGTTCCAAACTGTATCAACTGACGATACTTTTTCATAAATAGGATTTGTGCCTTTACCTCTTCAATTTCAAAATCAGATAATTTATTCAAATCCAACTCGTAACCAAATGTTCCAAAATAGGCTACATTTGCTCTTGTATGTAACGGTGTATTTCGAAAAACCTGATGATTCGGTATTACAGAAATATGACTTCCCATACTACTGATTGGATAACACATCGACGTTCCATATTGAATTTTCAGTCTTTCAATTGCATCAGAATCATCGCTTGTCCATCCTTGTGGTGCATAATAAAGCATTCCCGGATCAAAGCGTCCTCCCCCACTTGCACAAGACTCAAATAAGATTTTTGGAAATTCAGAGGTTAATCTTTCATACAGGTCATACACTCCAAGTATATAACGATGGAAGATTTCTCCCTGCCGTTCTGCTGGATAAGCAATACTATAACATTCTGTAATACTTCTGTTCATATCCCATTTTATGTATGAGATTTTTGCTTTTGAAAGAATCTTTGAAATCATCGTATAAATATAATCAACAATCTCTTTTCTTGAAAAATCTAATACATATTGATTACGTCCATGTGAATTCGTTCTTCCTGGTGTTTGTACAATCCAATCCGGATGTTGACGATACAGATCTGAATCCTTATTCACCATCTCTGGTTCGATCCATAAACCAAATTGCATACCAAGATTTTCTATACGCTCTGCAAGACCTTCAATTCCATTCGGAAGTAACTCTTTGTTTACTATCCAATCTCCCAAACCAGCTCGATCGTTTCTACGTTTACCAAACCATCCATCATCGAGAACAAATAATTCAATGCCACATTCTTTTGCTTTCTCTGCAATTTTTACCAACCGTTCTTCAGTAAAATCAAAATACGTTGCTTCCCAATTATTATTCAATATTGGTCTTACACGATCACGCCAATATCCTCGCGCAAGACGTTTTGCATATAATTTATGGAAGTTCTGACTCATCTCATTAAGTCCATTATCCGAATAAAGCATCACCGCTTCCGGTGTCTGAAAACTGTCTCCTGATTCTAATTTCCAGTCAAATCCATTTGGATTAATCCCTACTGTAATTCGTGTCACATCATGTGTATCTACTTCTGCCTGGATTCTAAAATTCCCACTATAAATGAAACTAAATCCGATTGCCTCTCCCATAGATTCATCTGTATTTTTTCTTTTAAGAACCATAAACGGATTCTGTTCATGTGAAGAATTTCCACGCATACTATCAATTGCTGTGATTCCCTGTTCCAAAGTCCTCATCTTCACATGTCGCTCTCTGGCCCATGCACCAGACAGTTGCATCCAAACATAATCTTTATCCGGAAGATCCAAATTCAAACTCATTGCTGTAAGCAAATGTACCGGCATTTCTCCCGTATTTTTTATACGGACACTTCTTGCAATTGCACCGTATTCAGAAAAAATAGTATACAGCAACTCCACTACAACCCCTGTAAGAGAATCTTTCAAAAAGATCCTAAGTGTCATTGCTTCTTCTTCAGACTCTGCGTAAATAGCTGGAAGTCCTTGAAGTTTTGGCTTTCCTGGTACAATCTCATATCCATTATATTTAAAATCTGAGATTCTGCTTCCATTTTTCTGTAATATTTCAATTGCAGAATGACGATAGTCCGTTGTCCCATATACCGGATATTCCTGTCGAATATGCTCCAATGAAAAACTTTTGTCCCCTTCATATACATAGGAGGTCATCGGACGTTCTATTTTCTCCACCAGATAAGAAAAATTCTTCTTATCATGGATTTTCTTTCCGTAATAAATCTGTCCCATATGTCCGTTTTCTAATACGCACATAATATAGCTTATCTGATCATTATATAAATGAAATGTCTTTGTCTCTTTATGAAATACAATATTTCTCATATATATTTTCCCTTGTTATTGGTATTTTGCAACAATCTTCTGCATTAAATCCCATTTCTTTTCCATGTCTGTAACAAGCTTAAATTGTGTTCGACATCTATCAAGATTATGGTCTTCTCTATGAATCTTAAAATAATGATCTCCTTCCAGATAATCCGTCAGGAATCGTATTCCGCATTCAAAAGTCATCACCTTAGCTCCCATTGGCAAAAGTTCTATTTCTTTTGTTGTCAATTGTTCTCTACATTCTTCAAGAAAACCTTTCGTATAAAGTTCAAATAACTCCATACTACAAGTAACCTTCTCTAAATCTTTTTCATCCTCTGCTGCTGTACTCGCACCAAAGCGAATAGAATCGCCAAAATCATTCATCGCCAGTCCTGGCATAATCGTATCTAAATCTATTACACAGAGTCCTTTTCCTGTAGCGTAATCTATCATAATATTATTTAACTTTGTATCATTATGTGTTACTCGTAATGGGATCTCACCTTTTGCCAATAGTTTTCCAAAAACACTTGATATTTCTTCACGCTCAAGGACAAACCGAATCTCCTTTTGTACTTTTGCTGCACGGCCAAAGCTATCTTTTTCAACAGCCTCCTTAAATGCAATCAATCTAGATTCTGTATCATGAAATCCCTTAATTGTTTCATTCAGTGTTTCTGCTGGATAATTTGACAATAATTTTTGAAAATGTCCAAATGCTACTGCGCTTTCATAAAAATCTTTCGGATTTTCTACAAGATCATAGCTTGTTGCATCTGTGATATACTTATAAGATCTCCAGTACTCTCCTTTTGAATCCACAAAATAATATTTTTCATCTTTTGCCGGAATCAAATTTAATGTTTCTCTCTCTGGATCTCCTCCATTTTTCTTTATTATTTTCTTTAAGTAGGTTGTGACGCCTTCAATATTCTGCATTAATTCAACTGGGTTAGTAAAAATCTCCTGATTCACTCTTTGCAAAATCACTCTTATTGATCCCATTTTTCCAATCTCATACGTCAACAAATAAGTGTCATTGATATGTCCACTTCCATAGGGCTTGATACTAATAAGATTACCTTCAAACTGAAATCCATTAATTGCTTCTTTCAACTGTTCTTCTGATACTCTATTCATCACTTACTCCCTTCCCATAAATGCTGAGGATAAATCCCTTCATCATTTTATGGTTTTCAATTTCTATTTTGTCTCGTAGGCGCTGTATTCTTCAAAATCAATCACAGTTTTTCTAATTCTGGCTTCTTCAGCTGCAAGAGCCATCAAATGACTTGCCACAGAAACTGACGCATCTGTTTTTCCTGTTTTTCCTTCTCCAACCATACGAACAAACTCGCGCATCATACTCATATCACTTCCGCTATGTCCCTTTGAAGGTGTATGAAGTTGAATCAAATCATTTGTTCCACTTACAAAATCTATGATTTCTATTGTTCCTGCCTCCATATCACCTTTTAATTCGCCTTTAGTTCCCATAATTCGAATTCTTCTTGCGCACTGGTTTGTAAACGCTGTCATCAAAAATGAAGCTGTAACTTGGTTTTCAAATTCGATATCTACTGTCTGATGATCCACAACTGTATTATCAGAATGGAACACGCATCTTCCATAAGGTCCTTTCTTTAACTCCTTTAGGACATGTTCTGAATCTGCCTGATCAGTTACTGCATATACAAGTCCGTCTTCCACAGCTTTCGGATGTTCTAAGTAAAAACGTGGTGCATAAAACGGACATTTATCTCTATGTTCACATCCGTCCATGCAATATCTCGGTGCATTTACAGGTGCATTTTCTTCTGTAAAATATGTAAGTTCTCCAAAAGAACTGATTTTTTTACACTTACTATCAGCTAACCATAACATAATATCCATATCATGACAGCATTTCTGCAATATCATTGGACTTGATTCTTCTTTATTTCTCCAATTTCCTCTCACAAAGCTATGTGCATGATGCCAATATCCTACTTCCTCAATATGCTGAATTGACATCATTCTTCCAATTCTTTCCTCGTCTAAAATTTCTTTTATTTTTGAGAAAAAAGGTGAGTAGCGCAAAACATGACATACCGATAATATTCGATTATATTTCTTTGCCATTGCTCCCATTTTTACAATTTCGTCTTTATTTGGAGACATCGGTTTTTCACATAAAACATGATATCCTTTTTGCAATGCCATAGTAACCGGTTCATAGTGCATTTTATCCTGTGTACAAATCATAGCACAATCTGCAATTTTGTCTTGTTGTAATAATTCTTCATATGATTCATACTGTAGCTCTTTTGGAATATTATGTTTTGCCGCAAAAAGTTCTCTACGTTCTTGGTCTGGTTCTGCCACAGCTACCACTTTAAATTCATCTGGGTGATCCAATGCATACTGAGAATATACATAGCCACCCCTCAATCCTGCCCCAATCAAAATACTGGTTACCTGCTTCATCGTTTTTCTTCCTTCCTCATTCTCAATTCTTAAGTTGAATTTTTAATACCGTGTCTTTTTCATCAGGCAATGGATAAGTAAATACCGGATCATCTCCAAATGATACGAATGCAACATCTGTATAAAGAGCTGTATTCCATGCTTCTCCTCTTTTCACTTCACTTCCATCAGCTAAATATGTAATTCTATCCAGTTTTTCAGGACTGATTCCATAGAGCGGAAGTGCTCCTAAAGGTGTCTCATAAACATGTGCATAAATCACTCCGTCTTTCTCTGTATATCTTCCCCAATCAGGTTTCTCAAGATCTGATATTCCACATCCATAAATACTTTCTTTATTCTTATCCATCCAGTTTCCGACTTCTTTGAGTATTTCAACACTTTCCTTTGGAATGTTTCCTTTTGCATCAGGTCCTACATTCAAAATCATATTTCCACCCTTACTAACACACTCTACAAGTTTTCTCACTAACATTTCTGGTGTTTTATACTGATGGTCGAAGTTGCAATATCCCCAGTGATTATTCATTGTTGCGCAAAGTTCCCATGGAATTGGCTCTCCATTGATATCACATACTCCTTTTGGCGGAATGATCTGTTCCGGACTTGCAAAATCACCACTGTAAATTAACGGATTATCTGTTGCAATACTTCCATGGTTATCTCCAGCACCTTCTAAACGATTATCAATGATTACATCCGGCTGATAGTGACGTACCATTTTGATCAATTCTGTTGCTTTCCATTTTTCACCTGTCATATCGTCATAAGAAAAATCAAACCATAATAAATCTAATTTCCCATAATTTGTAACAAGTTCTTTTACCTGTCCATGCATGTAATCCAAATATCTGTCAAAATCAATTTTTTCATCCTTGTATGCTTCATTATTTCTCATCGGGTGCTGACGATCTCCATATTTCGGGAAATCCGGATGTTTCCAGTCAATAATGGAAAAATAAAGTCCTACCTTTAAATCCTCTTCTCTACATGCATCTACAAATTCTCTTACCAGATCACGTCCGGCTTTTGTATTTGTTGATTTATAATCTGTAAGTTTGGAATCAAACAAACAAAAACCATCATGGTGTTTTGCAGTTAATACTACATATTTCATTCCTGCTTCTTTGGCTAATCGAACCCATTTTTTTGGATCATAATCTACTGGATCAAACTGTTCAAAATACGTTCTGTATTCTTCTACAGTCATCTCTTTTTCCGACATAACCCATTCACCACAAGCCGGAATTGAATATAATCCCCAATGTATAAACATTCCAAATCGTGCATCCATAAACCACTTTGTTCGTTCTCTAATTTCCTGATTCATTTATTTTCTCCTCGTCTTTCAATTATCTACAATTAACCTTTCACAGCACCGCCGGATAATGCTTCAATAAAGAATTTACTAAATACACAATATAAGATTACCGGTGGAAGAATGATAACAACCATTGCTGAAAACAGTCCGTTATAGTTCGTATTAAATGATGTTGTAAATGTTGACAGCAATGCCGGAACTGTTAATTTTTCTCTTGTGATCAGTACAAGTGATGCCCAGTAATATTCATTCCAGTTACTCAGAAAGGCTAAAACTGCAGCTGTCATAATTCCCGGTCGTGCAATTGGGAAAATAACTTTTACCCATGTTTGGAAATAAGTACAACCATCAATTCTTGCAGCTTCCTCCAACTCTTTTGGAATATTGTCATAATAATTTTTTATAACAAAGAAGCTGACTGCGATACCACTGCAAGAATAAATTAAAATTAATGCTGCACGAGTATCATATAAATGCAGATTATTAATAAGGTTATATACCGGATATGTTAAAGCTGTTGCGGGAATAAACATAGTGGAATATAAAAGAATATTTACCAGTGCTTTACCACGAAATTCCATTCTTGCCACTACATAAGCTGACATAGAGATCATAACCACACTGATCAATACAGATACGCCTGCAACAAACAAACTGTTTCCGAAATAACGAAGTACATGAAGGTCTTTAAATGTAGAAATATATCCATCAATGCAAATCGACTCCGGAAGTTGAAATCCTGGTCTTGCCATAGGATCTTTTTTCAAACTTGATAATCCCAACCATACTAATGGTACGAGTGATATAATCAGTGCCCATGCTAAACAAATATATGTAACGATTTTAGTCCCTGTCGGCATATTTTTTACTGTTTTTCCATGTAAAGATTTTTTCATTATTTATCACGCTCCTCCCTAATGTTTCTCTTTTTTGAATGAAACACTGTATGCGAAATTAATTACAAGAATAATGACCATACCTGCTAAAATCTGTATCATAGCCACCGCATTTGCTCGTCCAAACTGAGTCCTCGGACTTGTGATTGCTAACTCTCGAATCACATAACTGATACTGTACGTTCCCGCTGCTCCTTTTGTCAGGAAATAAACTTCGTTGTAAAGAAGGAATCCTGAGGTTGCTGCAAGCACAGATACTGTTTTCAGCGTTCCTTTAATCATTGGAATTGTAATGAACCAATCCTGCTTTAATCCGCTGGCTCCATCTAACATTGCCGCTTCTCTCACTTCTTCTGGAACCGCCATGATATTACCAAGTATCATTAATGTTGTTGTTCCTGTAAAAAAGATATAGGCACATGTCATAGCTATAAATGCCGGTCCTTTTAACAACAGAACACTATCTGTAAAGTCTTTGTTGAATATTCTAATGATAGGATTGATAATTCCATAGGATGGATTATATAACTGTAAAAAAATCACTCCCATTGCCGCTGTAGAAATCATATTCGGAATGATATAAACATTTCGTACAAACTTAATTCCCTTTACTTTTCTTGATAATGCAAGTGCTATCAAAGTAGCAACAGGAATCTGAACTATTGCACCAAGAAGTGCCCAAGTTGCAGAGTTTTTAAGTGCTTCCCAAAAGAATGGATATTTTTTAAATATATACTCATAGTTGCTCCATAAATCCTGGAATCCAAAAAATTCCGGAGATGTAATATTACTGTAATCCCACTTACAGAAAGATGTCACAAATACCGTAATGATTGGATAAAGGTAGAACACACAGAATGCCAGAATTGTTGGTGCTAAAAAGGCAATAATAAATCCTGTACGTCTCATCCCCAATTTACTTTTTTTCTTATTGTTAATACTTTCTTTCAATTTAATACCTCCAATAAAAACGGGAAGGGACAACATTCCCCTCCCTCATTGAAACTAAATCATTTATAATTAACCGATTAATGCAAGTAATTCTTTCTGGAGTGCCTCAAATCTTGCATCAATGTCTGTTCCGGAAACAGCACACTCCATAAGTGCGTTTATAATCGCTTTGTTAACGTCAGATCCCCATGTATATTTCATGTCGATTACAATTGTATCTGCTTCATTAACCTGAGCACATGCTTTAGCAAGTTTCATTGTAGCAGCATCTCCGCTCTGCTCTGCAAGTGCATTCAGATCAACTGTTGTGTTACATGGGTTTGCCTGGGCACCTGTAAAAATTTTTTCCTGAACTTCCGCACTTGTCATATACTTAACAAATTCAAGCGCAAGTGCTGTCTTCTCTTCACTCATGCTGTTTGCAACTGTAAGTCCGCCACCTGCTGATGAAATAGAGATATTTCCCGGGAACAGTGCTGGCTCAATTGCATCAACCAGAGATTCATCAATTCCACTTGCATTCCATACACCATTGAAAAGTACTCCTACTTTTCCATTTGTATTAAACTCAGCCATCAGATTTCCATTATCATCTGTTGTATGCTCTGAACCATTTGCCTGATCTAATTTTGCTGTTGTCTTGAATGCATTAGCAAACTCATCAGAATTAACAATATCTTCTGTCAACTCAGACTCTACCATCTTCTTTCCAGCGTCTGTAGATGCCATAATTGCATTTATAATACATCCAGATCCCTGTCCGGCAATATATCCATAGGATTCATCACCTAAACCTGCAATCTTTGTCATTGCATCTCCGAATGTATTCCAGTCTGCAAATGCATCTGCAGAAACACCCGCTTTTTCAAACAGCGCTGCATTATACCAAAGACCACGACTTTCGATCTGATCATGTACAGCATAAATATGACCATCTAGATCATGCTGTGTATAGTTAAGTCCTACTGCGTCCTGAAGATTATTTTCATCAATATATGGCTTCAGATCATAAACAAGCTCCTGTGAAATTGCAGCCTGTGGTACTCCATTTCCTCCAACATCTACCATATCCGGGTATGATCCACCAGCAACCTGTGCACTAACAATATCATCTCTGTTCTCAACAGCAATCGGTTTAAAAGTTACATCTCCGTCTGCATGTTCCTGTGCAAATTCATCATAGATATCTCTCATTACCTGTGCTGCCGGCCATTCACTTTCATCCTGATAATATCCATGATAAAACTCCAAAACATTTTCATCACCGGAAGCTTTCTTATCTCCTTCGTTTCCTGAACTGCTTCCACATCCTGCTAATACGGATACACCCATTGCTGCTACTAGAAGTACACTTACCAATTTCTTTCTCATCTTTTTTCCTCCTGTGTTTCTCCTTATTTGTTGAATTAATTCTACCTTATTTTTTGTGCATTTTGAATGTTTGGTATTGACAATAACATGCATGTTGTTTACACATTGCCGAACAAAGCATGGATTATTTTTACCTCGTGTCAATATTTTACATGTTTTGCACAAAGAAAGAGTGCGTATCAACTCACTTTAAGTCAATATGCACTCTCTCCAACTATTTCATTTTTATATTTTCTTCAAATTCTTGTACTGAGATTGTTCCCGCCAATAAATCAAAAATTGATTCAGTAAAATAATTTTTTTGTTCTAGTGACCAGATGTTACTTGGAACTTCTATTTTTTCATCAGCTTCAAGAACCAATGATACCGCTTGATATAATTTATCTTTATTTTCCTTATATAGCTCTACCGAAACATCCGGATTCGCCGGAATTTGTTCCGTCCTCTCAAGAATCTGTAACTGAACGTCTTTGCTAAGCATGTACTTTAAAAAGCTTACTGCCGCTTCCTGTCTTTCTTCATTTCCACTCTTTCCTAATACATATCCAAGACCTGAAGATTCACATGATACAGTTTTTTCTGTACATGATGGAAGTAAAGCATACTTTGCATTAATATCATCTGAAATCATTGGAGCACTCCATACACCATTGATGTAAATTGCCAGTTTTCCTTCATTGAAGAGATTCGTTTCATCTCGATAACTATACTCTGGAGTTTTTGAAACAGATAAACTATACAATTGTTTCAGCTGATTTATCGCAGTAGTGAACTCTTCCTCTTGATATACAAACTGCTGTCCCTTTGTCCTGGCTTGTTCACTACCTGAAAGCATATGATCTATACAATATAAATATCCCTCTGCCGCTGGTTGAAGTGCTGTTATCTCTGTTCCTTCTTTCAATGCCCAATCACTGATCTGGTTACACATCATCTGAAATTCATCCCAACTTTTCGGCACTTGCTCAATTCCTGCTGCATTTAAAATATCCTCATTGTACCAATATCCACCACTTAACATAAGAACATCTGACACAGAATACAACTCTCCATTCTTGGTTTTCCAATATTCCTTATTCACATCTGATATGCTTTGGGAAAAATCATTATCTCGCTCTATATATGGCTGAATATCTAATGCCATATCATTTTCAACTAAAAAATCATACAGACAATTTTCACCAACTCCACTAAAAGAGATAATATCCGGAACATTACCAACCATTACCATATCTTCTACCTTTCTCATCATCTCTTCACTCGTCGGCATCGAAATAATCTGTAAGTCAATCTCCGGATACTCTTTTTGAAACTCAGCGTAAATATCTCTCATTTCAGCATGATCTTTTTCTGTACCGCCCCAGGCATGAATTAAAGTAATTGAGACATTATGATTATCCTCACTTTCGCAACCGCCCAATAAGCAACAACTTATTAAAATTCCCAATAAAAATATAACTTGTCTAATTCTTCTTTTCATCCTTTTCCTGCTTCCTAAAGTCCTTCGGTGAAACCCCTGTGATCTTTTTAAACATCTTTGAAAAATACCCTGCATCTTCAAATCCAACGGCTTCCGAAACTTCATAAGTTTTCATATTTGTTTTTAAAAGATATTCTTTTGCTGACTCTATACGAAGCTTTAATATCTCATCAAAAAGATTTACGCCTGTTTTATTCTTATAAAACCTACTTAAATAACTTCTGTTAACATGTAATTCGTCTGCAATTTCTTCCAAAGAAATCTTGCTTTTATAGTTTTGTTTTACATATTGTTCAATCTGCTGAAGAAGTGTCTTTTGCTCTGGTACAATAACTTCCTCTTTTTCAACTTCTTTTTTCAATTTTAATAGTTTTCCGGTTGCTTTTCCTAACGCTTCCGGAAGTTCATCCATAATCGCAATCTTCAAAACATATTCACATGCACTGTATTTGATTGCAGATTTTGCATAATCAAAATTAGAGTATGCTGTTAATATTATCACCTGTGTTTCAGGCCTGGTTTCATATAAATACTTGCACACATCAAGTCCATTTACTTCAGGCATCTGAATATCTGTAATAACAATATCCGGTGATTCTTTTTCGATACATTCGATAAGCTCTTGTCCGTCCTCTAACACTGCTATCAAATCACAATCCATTTTCTCCCAATTAATCAGTTTTTTTAATGCTTCTCTTATATAACCTTCGTCATCTGCCGCAACTACTTTCCACATAGCATTGTCCCCCTTTCTGACGGAAGAATGATTTCGATTCTAGTTCCTTTCCCCTTTTTGCTCTCAATGTCAAGCTCATAATCTTCGCCATACAAAATCTGTAACATTCTTTGTGTATTTTTTAAGCCGGTGCGAGTATGTCCTATTTTCCCATTCTGTGGGATTTCATTCTCTTGATCCTCATTCAGCTTTTTATAATCCATTCCAACTCCATTGTCCTCAACAATAATATGGAGCCTCTTTATCTGTTCTGTATGATTGATTTTTTCTTCCTTTGCAGATTCCTCTGACGTATTTTCCTCATACAAACATACTTTTATCATTCCGCTCTCTTTTTGAGGTTCTAACCCATGTGAAACAGCATTTTCCACAAGTGGTTCGATTAAAAGTCGAGGAATAAGGTTCTCTTTTATCTGCTCGTCAGATAAATTAATTTCATACATTAATTTATCTTGATAACGTTCTTTTTGCAAAAACAAATAGAACTGAACAATTTCCAATTCTTCCTTCACTTTTATTTTTATTTCCTTATCACGGAAAATTTTACCTTGCATTAATTTTGAAAAAGCATTCAGACTTTCATATAATTCCTCGTTTCCTGACATTTTCGCTTTGAGACTGAGCATAGCAAGTATGTTAAACTGAAAATGAGGGTTAAGCTGCGATTGAAGATATTTCACCTGTGATTTAGTGGCTAATAACTGCTTTTCATATACCTCTGTGATCAAATACTTGATTCGATCTGCCATCTCATTAAACACTTGTCCCATATCATGAAATTCCTGTATTGTGGAATCCTCCATTCTCACATCCAGGTTCTGATTTCCAAATGCACGAATATTGGAAATCATTCTCGTTACTGGCTTTGAAAATCGATTACTAAGTCCATAAGAAACACAAAATGTAAAAAATAATACAATAACAAGTCCTGCCCAAAAGATAAATAACGTTGGTCGTAAAATTTCTAAAACATTGCTCTGTCCTACAGCAATGACAGTTCTTGTTCCAAATCCACTCGAATCTGCACTCCCAATTACTTTTTTTCCTTCGATTTTCTTATTTCCCACCCAGGATACGGATGTTTCTTTCATCAGCTCATTTTGTTTCTCATCTCCACCGGATACTAACAGCAAATCATTATTAGATAATACAATCCAAGAAGAATCCTGATAGTCTTCTATCTCCTTAAATATTTCTCGAATTGCATCACAACTAATTTGTGCTATGCCGATTCCTTTCTCTTTCATATTGTCATCATAAATATGAAAAAGAATATTCAAATTCTCTCTATCCGCAACACATGCATACCGATTTTTTTCTAATTTAAACCACTGTTGCATATTTTGATAATATACTTCCTGTTCCTTCTCAGCGCTCAGCGTTATAGCATAATAGTGATCTTTCACACACTGATCCTGATTATTAAACAGATACATACTCGTAACGAATGGATATTGCTGATTGACTCTATTTCTTTGCGCAAATAGTTCCATGCTATATACTAATTGTTTTTTAGCTTCTTCTGAATCATAATTATCACATTGAAAAAAACTATCCAGCAGACTATTATGCCTTATAGCAATCGCCCCATCCTCTATAAATTGCATATGTGACTGGTACTGCTGTGTTGTATTATTGAGTACATATTCTATATCTTCCTGCGTATTTTCGAAAAAAAATGAGAAAAAGACATAACACACCGCCAGCACAACCAGCATTAATGTAACTACTGATGCAAGTGACATAAATACTGTTAACTCTTTCTTTAAAGTATGTCTTTTTCTCATTTTTTCTTTCCCCATTTTAATAAGTTTATTTTTATATATACTAACACACCTAGTATAAATAGTCGAGTGATTTTCCGTTCTGTGTATTACACTCTCATTCTTACTATTTGTTTAAAAAGTGTTCCCTATTCGGATATTCCTGACGATACGCTCGGAGGGCAGCTTCCTGGAGCAGGGAGAATTCTTTTTCCATTCGGAGCAAGCGTGGTGCTTTGAAGGCAATCGCGCTGATCTGTTCGGCGATTTTTTTTGCAATTCCTTCTTCGGATAACTGTCCCATGCCAAATACCAAGAAGGTAAATCCTCTGCCCCCTCTGCTAACCTGAATAAATTTTAAGAATACATTGTACAGCTCTTCTAAAAGGATTTGTCGGTAGCCCTCCTCTAACTGCATGGCTTCTGTCAAACATAACGTGGAAAGTATTTGAGCACCCATCTTTTTTCTGTCGCCTCCCAGATTCAGAGTTGTTCCTTCCGCCAAGTATTTCAATTCCATTAAGCATCTGACAAATTCATCCTTCTGTAGCCTGCGTTTTCCGTAACGGGCTGTCCAAAGCTGGTTGCGATATTCTTCTGCCCAGTCTTCCTCCTCTCCTGTATGCTCTTTTAAAATCTGCTGCCGTTTCACCGGATCTGTCTCCTGATAAAAATCTTTGGTCCATATATTTTCCAATTGCTGCTAATGCTTTTCTTTTCATTTTTTTCCTCCTGTTTTTCCTTTTGGTAATATTGCTAGTTTTTCGTCCTAACCAGCTGATAAATTCATTATAATCACAAAATAGGTTATAAGAAATAGAATTTTTTTTGATTAGTTATCGAATTTTTTAGTTATTTTATAATTTTTTAAGATTTTACGGTAATCCAATATATTTTCCTTTCATCTCGGAAATTCCAGTAATAAAACCAAAGATTACTTTTCTAAAATTATTAAAATCATCCTCAAATAGCTGCGTTCCTTTTTGGGGAAACAGCTATTTATAGTAAAAAGCAGTATTTTTCTAGTAAAAATAAAAAAGTTGAGTTAAATGGTTGTATAAGCCCCTTGAAACGTTTCTACATATGGAGGCCTTAAACCTATATGTCAATATCAAAAAGTCGAAATGAGGTGAAGAATTGAATTATAAATACATAACCAAGGAAGAAATTTCGGTTGCATACTTTCAGTTCCCTAAGTTCCTGTTGAAGTATCCGATTTCACAGAACGGGAAGGTGGTGTATATGCTGCTGTATGACCGGGCACGACTCTCACAAATGAATAACTGGTTGGATGAAAATGGCCGGATCTATGTGATCTATCCGATTACGGAATTAATAAAACATATAGGGAAATGTAGGTCATCTATAAAGTCTGCATTAAAGGAATTGGACGAAGCCGGACTACTGGTAAGAAGATCTGGTGGGTTTTCTAAGCCAAACCACTTGTATATAAAGATTCCCGCAGAAGAGATTTATCAGAAGGACAGAAATTCAACCCGATTAGAAAATGGACGATCATATAAACAACCACTGCATAGCCAGAATACTGGCCCCATGAGGGTCAAAAAGTCGGCGCCTAATAAAGTAATAAGAAATAAGAATAACATTAGTAATAAAGAGCTGAACTATGAATGTCAGGAAGGAGAGAGTTTATGATGGATAAAGAAAAAACATTTATAGGAGAAGACGGACTGATATATTGTTCTGTTTGCAAGGAACCTAAGCAAGCATGGTTGCCAGAGAATAATCTATTAGGAGTCAGGATACGTTACCGGCAGTGTGCCTGTGAAAGGGATGCAAATGCGATGAAAAAGGCTGAACAAGAAGAAAAGGAACGCAGAGTACAAATTGCAAGAAACAGAAGAATTTGTTTTGATGAGGTTGCAATGAAAAACTGTACCTTTGCGAACGCAGAAGAGATGACCCCTGTTATAGATAAAGCAAAAAAATACGTTGATAACTGGGATAAAATGAAACAGAAATCCAAGGGACTTTTGTTCTGGGGACCATTAGGAACAGGAAAAAGTTACGTGGCGACCTGCATTGCTAATGCCCTTTTGGAAAGAAACGTCACCGTAAAAATGACAAACTTTAATACGATTGTCGATACAATGTTCAGAGCCGAAAATAAGGCAGAATATATGAATAAACTATCCTGCTGTTCATTATTGATTATTGATGAGCTTGGTCTTGAAAGAAGCAGTGAATATGCGCTTGGTATTATATTTGATGTAATTGATCATAGATATCGCTCTGGAAAACCATTGATTACGACAACAAATCTTCCTCTGAAAGAGATAAAAGGAGAACCTAATATTGATAAGAGAAGAATCTATGACCGGATTCTGGAGCAGTGTACACCGATCTTAGTGGACGGTAAAAACAAACGGGAAAAGACTGTCAAAGAAAACATGTCTTATTTTAAAAAATTATTCGGCGATAAGGAATAAAAGGAAATACTTGTGACCACGCTTCTATCTACAGAGAGAAGCACAGTACATGGCATTGCATTTCCTAAAAATTTTAAAACAGAAGGACTGCCCGTCATTGAAAGATTAATGATAGGTAGTCCTCTCTTTTAACAATATAAAACCCACTATAAACCTACTTTTTTAGTATATTTTGGTTTCCACTATGGTTACCTGGGCATGATGATGTGCGGAAAGCCCCTTTCTATCAGTGTTTCCGACGCGGCACAGGGTTCAAGTCTCCTCTTCCGCATTGATGAAATGCAAGAGAAACCTTTGATTTTCAAGGGGTTCTCTTTTTTATTATCTGAAATTTGCCCATTTTTGGTTACCTCTGTTTTTTCTTCTCCTTACATAACATCTTTGCATTAATCTTTACTTGCGCAAATGGATTGGAATTGATAAAAGCAACAATCTCACATGCGAGACGCTTTCCATTTATGTGATTTTTCCTCATCGTCCAGGACTTCTCCTCAGAAAACGCTCTATAAAATTTATGAATTTATCGCAAATTTATATATTTTTTTGTGTGTTTTTCTTATATTTGTGTTATAATAGATTTTAATTTGGTTTATCTTTCACTTAATTATGGAGGCATAAATTTATGACAAAAACTCATACTGAACAAACTGGATCGAATCTTCTGGCTCACCCCGGTAGGACTTCCGACTCTTCCCCAAAAAATACTGTTTCTAAACAGATGTCTCTATCTGATTCTATTTTATCGGGAGCAGTTGTGTCGTATCGAAAGGCAGGTTATACATTCGGTCGACACTTACATACTAATATTGAGATTTATCGAATTCTTTCCGGAGAATGTTATATGGATATTCAATCAGAAAACCTGCATTGTACAAAAGGTGACTTTATTATGATCCTTCCTGATGTGGTGCATTCTTTTTATCTGAATGATACTTCAGATTGCGAGTTTCAGCATATACATTTCAACCCTGATATGTTTTCAACTATCATTCTTGATAATGATGGAATATTCCCGATTACGCTTCTTCATGCTGTATTATTTTCTTCACATTTTTATTATCGACTCATCTCTGATGAAACGATTGATAAGCATCTTCAGAAATTGATTGATTTGCGTACTTCCTCTGACAGTCTGTTTACAGCCGCTAATCTTAATGTTGCTCTTATGAACCTGATGCTCTATATTCTTGATCACACAGAGCTTGTACATGAACGTGAACATGCAGAGCCTCAACTTCAAAACAGTTATGTAGCTTATACATTGAATTATATTCAAACTCATTACGCTACAAAAATCTTACAAGAAGACATTGCACAACAATTGCATATTTCCGTCCGTTATCTCAGTAAACTTTTCAAGAGTTATATGGGCGTCACATTATCAAACTATATTAATATTTATCGTATCAATCGCTCCATTGAGCTAATGCAGGATACCAATTTAACCTTAACGGAAATTGCACTGCAGGTTGGATTTAAAGACTCGCAGCACTATTCCAAAGTCTTTGGAAGCGTTATTAATGCAACACCTTCTCAATACAGGAAAACGTTTTTAATAAAATAACTAATCAGAAACCCAGAATTTTACTCCTGGGTTTCTCTGATTAGTTATTTCTTTTGTACCAATTTTCTTTTTTACAGTTCTATGCTTTCTTCTAAATCATAACCACACTGTTCATTACGCCAGTTTATCGATTTTTTACATAAACACATAATAACTACTGCGCTTAGCAGAAATGATAGAATCATGATAAGACTTATAACTACAATCATTTTATCTTATTCTCTTTCTTTTAATCAGTACAACAACAATTCCTGTTGCCAGACAGAGGATTGCAACTCCTGCTACACCTGCTACATTTGCTGCATCACCTGTTTTTACTGCATTTGATGTCTTATTGACAGTGCTTGTAGTATTCTTGTTGGATGTTCCGCCATTAGATGAACCATTGTTGGATGTTCCGCTGTTGCTGTCATCCTTCTTATTGTCATCCTTTTTATTGTCGTCACCCTTATTGCTGTCGTCTTTCTTGTCGTCGCCCTTATTGTTGTCGTCTTTCTTGTCTTCTTTTACTTTCAAAGCTTCTTTTGCTTCTTTTACAGATTTCACTGCTGCGTCGATCTCAGCCTGTGTTGATTCTGGGTTATCCAGTACTGCAATGGCTTTATCGATTGCTGCCTGAAGTGCTGCAAGGGACTCTTCTGTATACTGCTCTGTATCTCCTACAACCTTTGTTGCATCTTCTACTGCTGCTTTCAGTTCATCCTTCTTAACAGGTGCCTCCGGCTTCGGTGTCTCTTTCTCAACAAGAGCCTTCTGTGCTGCTTTGACTGCTTTCTCTGCTGCGTCTACTTCTTCCTGTGATGCATTCTCATCAGCTAATACTTCTTTTGCTTCTTTGATTGCTTTCTGAAGTTTCTCGATAGACTCTTCTGTGTATTTGTCAACTAATGCGGCATCGCCTTCTGCTGCTGTAATTGCAAGATTCAGAGCATCTTTCTTTGCTTTCGCTTTCAGAGCTTTCATCTTATCTTCTACATTTGTCTTTGCTTCATTTACTTTATTCTGATCAGCATCTGGATCGTCGTAAATAGCCTGCGCAGCTTTGACTGCATCTTCAAGATCTTTTAAAGATGACGGTGTGTATTGCTCTGTCTCTGCAAGTTTTTTGTTTGCTGTATTAATTGTTGCTAACAGATTTTCTTTCGCAATTGTAAGCTCATCTTTTGCAAATGTTACTTCAATTGTATGATTTGCAACAATATCTTCGAAAGCATACTCTGTTGCAATAGTTTCTACATTTTCTCCGTCCACTGTAATACTTTCAATATGGTATCCCTTGTCAGGAGTGATCGTGAATACTTTGGATGTTCCCTTATAAACTGTTGTTGTGTCTTCCGGTGCAATCTTTCCGCCTTCACCTGCTGTTGCTGTGATTGTAAACTGTGTCTGGATGTCAGCAATCTTTGCTTTGATTTCTGCTTTCTTCGCATCTACCTCTGCCTGAGATGTTTTTTCTGTGAATGCCTTTCCAGCATTTACCATCTCCTGAAGTTCTACAAGAGCTGTTGCTGAATATTTATCTTTGTCTCCTGCGTTAATAATTTCTTCTGCCTCAGCAATCGTTGCTGTAAGTTCTGTAAGGTCTGCTTCACTTGCAGTTCTTATCAATTGAATATCCAGTTTATCAAGCTGTGGAGCTTTGTTTGTGTCCGGTGCTGTAAGAACCAAAGTTCCTGCTCCTGCAGTTTTTACTTCAATGTTAAGTTCGAATGTCTTCACAGTTAAGTTGTTACCTTCTTTTGTTGACGGACAATCTACCTGCGCTGCCTCAATCTTACTTCCTTCCTCAGAAAATGCAAGTTTATTCAGTGCTCCTGCACGATAAGTACCTGTTACTTTATAAATTCCAGGAACGTTTGCTGTATAAGCGTACTTAGCATAATCTTTGTATGCCATACAGTTCAGGAATTTTCCATTACTTGCCCAGCTCTCAGAAGTAATTGTAAGCGGCCAGTTCGGATCAGAATCTGAATCATTGCTATTAATCAATTCTGTAGCATGTTCTGCTTCCAGTGTGCTTGTTACTCCCTTTGTTTCTGGGAATACAAATGGATTTTCTGCTGTATAATTTGCAAATGCAAATGTTGCCTCAATTTTATGTGCTTTATCCACATCACTAAATGTGTAAGAAGTTTTCTTTCCTACGGAATTTCCATCAACTTTTACATCTGCGATTTCATATCCTGAATTCGGAGTAATTGTAAATGTTGCGCTTTCGCCTTCTGTTATTTTACCATCTGTAAGGTCTTCTGTTGTGATAGTTCCACCTTTACCTGCTGTAGCTGTGATGGCAAATTTGTCTAATACAACATTCTTCGGGCTGATAATGAAGTAGTCGATTCCAGGACCTTTACCATCTAGTCCATCTCTCTTTTCTGGTGGTGTGATAACAATCATGCCATCTCCAGGTTTTACTACTTCGATATCAAATGTTACAGTTCCAAAAACAACATTATCATTTTCTTTCTTTGGATCAACTATAACTTCTTGGTCTTTAATCTTTCCTTTTGCTTCTGTAATCTTGATACTATTTTTCGCATTTTCGGCAGAACCACTACGGTATCTCATAACCACCTGATAAGTACCAGCCTTGTCTGCATGATAGGCATATTTCAGAACATCATTTGCTGCCATATCTGTGACAAATTTTCCATTACTTGCATCGCTTTTAGCATCAATCTTCATTGGGTACTGAGCATCAGAGGTTGGATCATCCTTTAACACTGTCGCAAATTCCGCTTCCAGCTTAGCACTTGTTTCTGCTCTCCATGGGAAGTTGAAACGATCATTCTCTGTATACTTTTCACGAACCTTAAGTGCAGCTTTTGCTTTATCTAATTCTGTGTATGCGCTTCTGATTGTTGCATCTGTTGCACTCTCATTTTCCACTACTTCCTGAGCTGTCTTCAGTGCTTTAGCAAATGCGTCCCATCCTTCTGAATAAAGATGTTCTTCCAACGCCGCTGAATTCGTAACCAATGTCTGAAGTTTATCTTTTGTAATTCCATCTGCATCTTTGATTGTGATTCTTGCAGAACCGTTAAATCCGATAATTGCATTCTTCGGTGTTTTTTCTGTCAGCTCAATTGAGAATACACGGTCACCAGTTATAGCGGTATTCTGTTTGGTCTTTGCTGCGACAACACTCTTTTCTGTTTCTCCGGCTTCAAATATAACATCCGGAGCATATTCTGTATTAAAGTCATTCTGAATAGCACTTCCCGGGTTTGGCTGGATCTTAGCTGTAAGCTTTCCATTTGATCCACCGACACGTTTTACTTTAACTGTCAGCTCTTCTTTTTCGTTCATCGTATATGCATCTTTTTCAAGCTCGATCATTCCTACGCCACCGTTGTTGATTACGTAAGCCGCTTCTACACCGATTGCAGCATCTGTCTTTGCTACAAGTCTTAATGTATGATCAGCATCTGTCAGATCTTCAGATTCGAAGATTTTTGCTCCTGTGGATCTGCTTTCTGCATGTGTATTAATTGTTTCTACTAGCTTATCATCAATATAAACATCCGCTTGACCATGACCTGGATCTGTTGTACCCATCAGATATGCTTTTGTTCCGTGGAATTTAAAAGTAAATTCTGCATTCGCTTTATTGGACCATGTATTCTGTCCGTTGATGTACTGGCTTCCTGTCTGAGGATTCCATCCTGTGGGGCTAAATGTAAACTTACTTGTCTCATTAACACTTGTTGTATCCATTCCTTCCGGCGCTGCTCCTGCCAGCTGGAATCCTTCACTTGCTTTGTATACACCAACTTCACTCAACATCGGAACTTTTCCATTGGTTGTTCCTACTGTGATTTTCACCTGAGTTGCTGATACCGGAGCTGTTCTAACCAGTCTCTTTGCCCCAACAGTTACTCCACTTTTCAGTGTCTGCCACTGTGCATCGTCAGACGCTTTGTACTCAACTTTATAGCTGTTGATGTGCTGTCCTTTCTGAATTGCTTCTTCAATAGAAACCACATCGAACTTCTTAGCTTTGTCCCACTTAATCGTCAGGCTTCCTTCTTTTGTTCCATCCTCTGTTGTCCAGTATGTTTCATCTTTATCATCTACTACATTTCCTGGTTTGAATGCTATATCATTTCCACGAACATTAGATGCCTCAATTGTTGCATTCTTTGCCAGATTCTTTCTGAAAGTTTCTTCCACATTCCGTCCAAATTCTGTCACTCTGTCGAGAATTGGCTTATCCACTGTACCCTGATTATTCGGCGGTACATTCAGAAGCATGGTTGCATTATGTCCTACCGAATCAAAATACATGTTAGCAAGCTGTGTAATTGTCTTCGGAGTGTTCTTTTTGGTTCCCCAGAACCATCCGGATGTAATACGTCCGTCACACTCTGGTACGGTCCATTTGTTTCCATCTGCATATCCAATGGTATATGGTGTAGTTCCGTTGCTATCAATTGTATTATTTGCTTCATTGACTTTAGATTTTGCCCATGTGTTTTCGTGAGCAACGCCATCTTCATTTCCAATCCAGCGAACGGTTGTATATGCCTGAGCTCCGAATAACATACAGTCAGCATCCTTGCCTGCCTTTTTTCCCTGGTGTTTCTGGATTGTATCAAACCATTTTGTAAACTCATAGTCCTGTGCATTGGCACCGCTTCCTTTGGCTCCATCCATCCATACTTCAACAAAATGTCCGTTATTGCCGTACTTTGAATTTCCAAGAATTTCTTCTAACTGATTGTTATAATATTCATTATAATCTAATACGTCATTTTCCTTGCTTGTCGGTTTTCCATTGGCATCATAATATCCGTAAGATGGCTCATGAATATCCCACGGAGACAGGTAAAGTCCCATGTCCATATTATAGGTTGTACACGCAGCAGATATCTCCGCAAGAATATCTCCTTTATACCCTGCTGCCTCTGCATCATATTCTGTATATTTACTCGGCCAGATACAGAAACCATCATGATGCTTTGCTGTTATAATGAGTTTCTTGAATCCTGCATTCTTTAATGTACGTACGAGTGTGTCTGCATCAAAGTTATCTTTCAATGTAAAGATTTCACTCGGTTTTTTATCTCCGTAATGCTCTCCCCACTCAATTTCATTGAACGTATTCGGACCGAAGTGGCAGAATGCTGCCAGTTCATCTTTCTGATATTTGTACTGGTTCGCATCCGGTACAACTTTATCTGATTCTGGTTCTTTTGTACTCTTATCAGTACAGTCAGAATCTGTCACTCCGCTTTCAGCTGCGGCAGCAGATACAGTGACAACTGCCGGTCCAATTGAACTAAATACAGTTGTCACTCCAAGAACAAGGCCCATAAACATTGATACGGTCTTTTTCTTCATTTTGTTCCTCCTCATTATTCATACGGGCAGGAATCAGGACTTCCTGACTCCCGCCTGTTTGAACTAATTTTTTCCTTTTATAAAGCCAAGGTTAAGTGTTTCTTAATCCTCTTTTTTACGTTTTACTACACCAAGTCCTGCAGCTGCCGATGCTGCTAAAGCGAACAACCATGTTACTACATTTGTTGTATCTCCAGTCTTAGCTGCATGTGATGTAGTACTTCCAGTACTTGTAGTACCCTTGTTACCTGATCCAGTATTAGTAGATCCTGTATTGGATGATCCGTTATTGTTTGATCCGCCATTAGATGAACCATTGTTGGATGCTCCGCTGTTGCCATCATCCTTCTTATTGTCATCCTTCTTGTCGTCGCCCTTATTGCTGTCGTCTTTCTTGTCTTCTTTTACTTTCAGGGCTTCTTTTGCTTCTTTTACAGCTTTCACTGCTGCGTCGATCTCAGCCTGTGTTGCTTCTGGATTATCCAGTACTGCATTCGCTTCATCGATTGCTGCCTGAAGTGCTGCAAGGGACTCTTCTGTATACTGCTCTGTATCTCCTACAACCTTTGTTGCATCTTCTACTGCAGCTTTCAGTTCATCCTTCTTAACAGGTGCCTCTGGCTTCGGTGTCTCTTTCTCAACAAGAGATTTCTGTGCTGCCTGAACTGCTTTCTCTGCTGCGTCTACTTTTTCCTGTGATGCATTCTCATCAGCTAATACTTCTTTCGCTGCTTTGATTTCTTTCTGAAGCTTCTCAATAGACTCTTCTGTGTATTTGTCAACTAATGCGGCATCACCTTCTGCTGCTGTAATTGCAAGCTTCAGAGCATCTTTCTTGGCTTTCGCTTTCAGAGCTTTCATCTTATCTTCTACATTTGTCTTTGCTTCATTTACTTTATTCTGATCAGCATCTGGATCGTCGTAAATAGCCTGCGCAGCTTTGACTGCATCTTCAAGATCTTTTAAAGATGACGGTGTGTATTGCTCTGTCTCTGCAAGTTTTTTGTTTGCTGTATTAATTGTTGCTAACAGATTTTCTTTCGCAATTGTAAGCTCATCTTTTGCAAATGTTACAGCAATTGTATGATCTGCAACAATACCTTCGAAAGCATACTCTGTTGCAATAGTTTCTACATTCTCTCCGTCAACGGCAATACTTTCAATATGATATCCCTTGTCAGGAGTGATTGTGAACACTTTGGATGTTCCCTTATAAGCTTTTGTTTCGTAACTTGTTTCGTCTTTTGCTCTCTCTTTGATCTCGTCTTTCAGTTCAATCTTTCCGCCTTCACCTGCTGTTGCTGTGATTGTAAACTGTGTCTGAATATCAGCAAGTTTTGCTGTGATTTCATCTTTCTTCTTATCTACAGCTTCCTGAGTAGATGTTGCTGTCAACAGCTTTCCTGCATTCACAAGTTCCTGAAGTTCTACAAGAGCTGCTGCAGAATATTTATCTTTATCTTCTGCTTTAAGAATTTTTTCTGCCTCAGCAATCGTTGCTGTAAGTTCTGTAAGGTCTGCTCCCTTCAGTGTTGTAAATGTCGCTGCTTCTGATTTTTCAGACTCATTTCCTGCAGCATCCACTGCTGTTACTGTTACGTTGTACTCAGTATTTGCTGTAAGGTCTGCCAGATCATACTCTGTTCCTGTGATAAGTTCATCATTTACTTTCTCATTGTTCAGGTATACATTGTATCCGGCTACTTCTACGTTATCTTTAGACGCTGTCCAAGTGAGCTTTGCTCCTGTATGAGCAATCTCGGATGCTTTCACATCTGCCGGAACTGTTGGAGCTTCTTTATCTGCAGCAGCTTTATCTACGTAAGTAATAATCGGTGTAATATGAGCAGATGGTTTGCTTGGATTTCCGTTACATTTTGCTACTACACGGATCATGTCGCCTCGAGTCACTTCGATTTCTTCTGCCTTTTCCCAGTTTCCTTCTTTCTTTTTACTGGTTTCAAGTGTCAAGTTCTTCTTCTCTGTTCCATTTACATAGAGGCTTAATGTAACTGTTCCGCCTGCGTTATCATTCTGACGAAGATATGGCTCATTATCTCTAACTTTGAATGATACTGTTCCGCTCTTTGGTACTCTGTATGCCATTGCTGTTGAGATATTTGTGCTTGGCGGTGCAGAAAGTAAACCGTGTTTGTCTGGACTGCTTGCTGTAGTTACATGCTGATCATCATCAATACCAGGTCCATAATATGTATGAGTAGCCCAGTTTGGCCAGCCATCTTTATCAACAGATGTCATATTCGCCCAGTCACCGAATCCGTCCTTCATCTGTCCGAACCAGACATTTCCCTGCTGTCCGTTTATATAATCTAAAGTCCAGTTGTATTCATTTTTCTGCTTGATCGCATACTCTTTTGTAGTTCCATCTTCCGCTGTGATACGAAGTGTCATTCCGTCTGCTACTGCATCCTTATCTGCCAGTTCTTTTCCAGCATTTACTACAGAAACAGTTGCTGTATCAGCTACCGTAAGACTCGCCTTCAGTTCCTTTACTGTTGTTGGATTTTTCTCTGTGTAAGGAACTTCCAACTCTGTTCCTCTCACTTCATAGTAAGAAGCTTTCAGTTCTTTATCAGAACTTGCAACGACTGTATAAGTTACATTTTCTTTTCCTTCATATGAAAGAACAACTTTTGCTCCTCCCTTTACAACATCTGTTCCTTCAAGTACGTTCTCACCGTCTTTAACAGTAACTTTGACGCCTGTATCTACGATGATATTTTTAAGGAAAGCTTCTACTGTTGTGTTCTTCGGAAGTTCACTTACGTCTGTTCCGGAAACTTTATATACGTTAGATCTCAGGATAAGAGTGTCTGCTACTACATCACTCTCTGCTGCTCCGATCTCCGGTACTGCTGTGATCGCATGGCCGAAGAAATCGTGATCGATCGTATAACCATTTCTGTCAACCACTACTTTACCCTTATTGATTGCCGGAGAATTTTCTGCAAGTTTGTATCCGTCGAATACTGTTTCTTTAGTTGGATCTTCGTGTTTTCTAGCTGCTTTGTCTGTTGCTACAGAATCTGGACCGGAACCTGCATTCTCAAGTACTTTTGTTCCTGCGTTTACTTTTACAGGAGCTGCATCGTTCGGATAATTCTTTACATTATAATATAAGTTATTGCTATAAGTTTTATTTCCGCTAGGATTCCATTCCTTTACATTAACTGGTGTATTACCTGCGAAGTAGAAAATATTATTTTCCATATCTACAGGACCGCCATTGCCATGGCTTCTGTGCCAGATGGTATTGAGACCTTCTTTGATATAGAACGTATTGTTGTAAACCTGACAATTTCCGGAGTTACCTGCCGGGTCCAATGGTCCCATATCTTCGTTCTGACTGATATTGTAACGGAATGTATTGTTAACAGAATTTCCTCCACAGAACATGATGGTACTTGCGGTATTTCCGTGGCTGTAGTTGTACTGATAGTTTGTTCCGTCACCATAGTCAGCATCCCAAGGCTGTCCATCGCCATTACCACTTGCGGCATTCAATGTTTTAAAACATTCATTATACTGGAAAATCGCATTTTTACATTTCCATGGCCAGATACCGGCTGCCACTCGTCCTGCTCCAACGTCCTGTTTACCAATCTCTTTTCCATTTGCATCCAGTCTTGGCTGTTGCTGTGCATAATCTGTTGTATTAATCTGTTCAGCTGCGTTCTCTGACACATTGTACTGAATCAATGGTCTGTCAAGATACATGGTTGTGATTGCATCTCCACCTACGTGGTTCAGATAGTTGTTCTCGATGACTACATTGGAGGAACCATATTTTGCCATCGTTGCATCCGGAAGTTCACCTGTTTCGAACTGTCCCCACTGATAGGTATATCCTACTGCAATTCCCCAACGGTTTACCTTATTCAAAGAACAGTTTCTAATCTGGACGTCATTATATCTTGCAATTCCTGTTTCGCCTTCATTCGTTGGTTTTGCAACGATGAAGTAGATACCACCGTTTGTCATATGCTTGTTATAAACGTTTCCTGTTACATCATGGATATAAAGATCATTCAATACGATATGATCTACTGTTCCATTATCCTTTGCAACTCCGGCAACACCGGTTCTGTCCATTGCGTATGCATCATTATACGCTTTACCTTGTTCAGTATCTGTTGCACTCTTTCTGTCGTTGGTCAGTTCCAGACCTTCGATTTCAAGGTATTCAGTATCTTCAATTAAAATACTGGAGGATACAGTACCTTTCCATTTATGGTTCTGGTTATCCAGCGGATTACCATAATTCAGCTCCCACTGTCCATGACCATTTGTATTGATCTTTGGTTTCTCTCCTTCTCCATAAGTAGATATCTTCACCGGTGCTTCTGCAGTACCGCTGTCCTCTTTTGTGAACTTAAGAGCCTGATCCTCAAATACAGATCCCTTTTTCAGAAGAACTGTGTCTCCCGGCTCAAGGTTAAGCTCATTCACTTTTTTAAGTGTCTGGAACGCCTTGTTTTCAGCTGTTCCAGCATTACTGTCTTTTCCATCTTTTGAATCAACGTAATAGGTTGTTCCTGTCGCAGCAGACTCCTTTGCATTAACCGGAACTGTCGGCACCATTGATGCAACTGTTGTTCCAGCAAGCGCAAGAGCCAGCGTACGACTCATCCATTTTTTCTTCATAGCTTTTCTCCCTCCATTATTGTATATTCTTCAAGGTTATTCGGTTTACATTCTCCATGTTACCTGCCACCTGAGAACCTGTTTCACGCTGCGTGATCATATCATCATACTTCTGCTCACGCAGTTCTCTTTCGACCGCGATCCTTGCCATCTCAAGGTCTGCATTTTCATCGCTGTCTCCAAAGATCCACTCTCGGCTTTGATAGTGTTCCTGTATTTCATCCTCTGTCAGTTTCATACCTTCACGATTGGTATCGTTACAGTACTTTTCTTTTAACGTGCTGATTTCATAATCCAGATAAAGCTGAAACGTATATTCTTTAAGCCCGTAGATTACTTCGCCTTTTTCTACTTTCTCACTTCGCTCTGCATTTTCATCTTTCCAGCGTTTTTCCAGTGCTTCATAACTACTGTCTGTGATATCTCCCTGTTCTTTTGCAAGATCGTAAACAGCATGAATGTGTTTCAACTCTTCTACTGTATTATCCGCCAGAATTTCATACCCGTGTTTTCCATCATACTGTTTTTTCCAGAAGTCATCTTCATATATAGCGCCATACTCCTGCTGAATCTGTATCTTTGTATCATATTCAACTGCCTTCATACAGTTCAGATACTCTTCTTTACTAATTACGTGTTCCGCAACAGTAAGATCGAATTGATTTGCCTTTTTATATTGAATGATTCCGGCAACAGTTCCTGTAACAGCAATCGCCAATAGAATGATTCCAAGCTTTAGGAATTGCTTCTTTCGATTCTTCATAAATCCTGCGCCCTTCCTATTTGAATTTTTGTTTTATCTTCACATAGATTCTTTTTATCCACATTAACTTTATTATAGCAATCTGGTTTTTTTTCGGCTCGTTTTTTTTAGTTGATTTTCATGCCATTTTTGTCTAATTCGGAACTAAACAGAAATTTCTTTTTTATTTATTTCCATTAAAAAAAGACCATGAAAAAAATGTTTTTTTCATAGTCTTTTTTAGCATCAAATTTTTAGTTTTCCAAATCAACAATCTGATTATTCTCTAATGTATAATTACCGCCATCCATATTTTTACGAACGAACGGAACGCCTTTTCTTACATAGAAAGTATTATCTTTGATCAGTGCATCCGGGTTCTCTGCCGGACTGATCGTTCCTCCAAGGTCATCGAAACTGACATTGTTACGGAACGTATTATGAATTGCTTCCTGCAAACAGAACATCACACATCCGCCTTCGTTCTGTCTGCTGTAATTATACTCATAAACGGTTCCGTCACCGGAATCTGCATCATATGCCATACCGTCCTGATTCAGTCTTGTATCAGTGCCTTCATTATATCGGAACAACGCATCCTTACACTTCCAAGGCCAGATAGCTGCTGCCACCTTTCCCAGGCGATTACCCGGCTCGCTATAGATCCGATCATTGATCTCACAGGCGATGGAATCTGTCATATTGTGCTCTATGAGTGGACGAAGTGCATACATCGATGTAATGCCGTCACCACCTGCTGCCTTTACATAATTATCGCGGATCAGCATATTTTCGTGACCATATTTCAGGAAGATTTCCTCATCAAGCTCTGCTCCCTGGAACTTGTCATGTGCATAAGTATAACCGACAGCAATTCCCCAACGGCTCACCTGATACACAAAGCATCCCTCAACTGTGACATCTTTATAACGTGCTACTCCGGTCAGTTCTTCGTTCTCCGGACGAAGCGCTGTCATGTAAATGCCACCGTTATTCATATGCTTGTCATATACATTACCATTCACATCATGGATCAGAAGATTACGCAATGTGATTCCATGTCGCACCCCTTTGTCTTTTGCTACAACAGCAACACCTGTGCGGTTCATCTTGTCTCCAAGGGAATAGTACTCGCCGATAATTTTGTCTGCCTCGTTTGTGATCTCCAGATCTTCTACGATGATATATTCTGCATCATACAGCAGAACTGCGGAAGATACATACCCGCGATATACATGAGTTGGTGAATCTAATGGGGCTCCATAATTCTGATACCAGATTCCCTGCCCACAAGCCTCAATACGCGGCGCATCGCCTTCTCCGTAAGCTCCGATCACGATTGGTGCATCTTCTCTCCCACTGTCTGTCACTTGAAGATACTGTCCGCAAAAGATGCTCCCACGCTCAAGTAATACATGATCTCCCGGCTGCAGACTTCTCTGATTGATTGCAAAAAGACTTGCGAATGCACTTTCGCTTGTCAGTCCATCGTTCGAATCATTTCCTGTCTTCGAACTCACGTAATACGTCTTCGATAAGCTTGTCATATGCATCCTCCCGTAATCTTTTTTCAATAATCTGTTCTACCTCTTCATAAGTAAAGAGATCTCCGAAATATCGACCGAATAAATCCATATTTTTTTCGTAAAATTCTTTCTTCTCCTGCTCTGTGACATCCGGACACAGACCTGTGCTTCGAACCGCCTCACTTGGCTGGACAAAATCCAGTTTCAGTCTTGTCAGCTCATACTGCAAATACGCCGGTGCTGAAAAATAACGTGGTCCATAGAACAGCTTCTCCTCCTGCTCCATCATCTTCAGCTTTTCATTATGATTCTGTCTTCTTGCTTCAAGTCCCTCCATAGAAGGATCCTCAAGCAATCCCATTTTATGTGCTAAAAGGAAGGCACCTTGCGCCTTCCTTAAACATTCCTGTTTTATACAATACTTTTGCTGCATTATTTTACCGCTCCTGTAATTCCGTTTGCAAAGCTCTTCTGTAAGCACAGGAAGATGATTGCAGTCGGAAGTGTACAAATCAATACACCAAGCATCAGCATACCATAGTCAACACTATAACCACTCTTCAGGTTCGCTACAAGCATCGGCATAGTGATTGCTTTGCTGTCCTGTAAAATGATCGTTGGCCATAAGTAGTTATTCCATGCACTCATGAATGTTACAGTCATAGCTGCTCCATAAGTAGATTTCATAACCGGGATAAACATCTTAAAGAAGATCTGAAATTCGTTTAATCCCTCAAGTCTTGCTGCTTCGATAATATCATGCGGGAAAGAACGGGCTGCCTGTCTGAACAGCATGATCATAAACGGAGTGGAAATTGTCGGAAGCGCAAGTGCGATCCATGTATTAACCAGTCCCCATGAAGTAAACATCTTAAACAGCGGAATCATAATGGCTACGAAAGGAAGCATCATTGCAAGAAGAAGAATACTCATTAAAGTATCTTTTCCTTTGTCATGATAAATCTCGAATCCATATCCGGCGATTGAACACACAAGCAGTGCTACAACTGTAATGATGATCGCATTTCGGAATGAGTTATACATTGCAAGCCCAAGATTCTGCATGCCTACCAGTGTCTTAAAGTTCTCTATCAAGTGAGTACCCGGATAGAGTTTACCTCTTACGACATCGATACTTGAGTTTGTTGCTCCGCAAAGCATGTAATACAGTGGAAATGCAGACAGAAAGCTTGCAATAATCAACACTGCATAAGAAACTATTGATTTCAATTTAGTCACGTTTGTCACCTACTTTCATCTGAATTGCAGACAGAATTGCTACCATTATAAGAATACATACAGACAATGCTGCTGCATAATTAAATTTCGGTGTCTCTACAAAGGAAATATTGTAGATGTAGTGTGCCAATGTCATAGTTGACTTACCAGGTCCACCTGCTGTCAGGTTCATAGACTCATCAAACAACTGAAGTGTTCCTGAAGTTGACATAATTGCTGTCATAAGGATTGTTGGCTTCAGAAGCGGAATTGTAATCTTTATAAACTGCTTAAATGGTGTTGCTCCATCGATATAACTTGCTTCATATACGGAATAATCAATATTCTGTAATCCTGCAAGATAGAATACCATATTGTATCCTGTCCATCTCCAGATCAAAGCTATAACAATTACCCAACGAGCCGGCCATGTACTCTGGAACCAGTCGACAGAGGATAATCCAATTCCTGTAAGAACTCTGTTCACAACTCCGTCCGGAGCAAACAAGGACTTGAAGATCATAGAGTAAGATACAAGTGATGTTGCACACGGAAGGAAGATCAATGTACGGAAAAGACCTTTACATCTGATCTTTGGACTATTCAAAAGCTGTGCCAGGATCAAGGCAAGAACAAGCATGATCGGCACCTGGATCAAAAAGTAAAAGAACGTATTAAACAAGCACTGTTGAAATGTTTTATCCTGGAAAACTCTGGTATAATTCGATAACCCGGTAAACACTCCCCCTGTTTTTCTAAAAGAAAGCAGGATTGCCTGTGCCATTGGATAAAAACAAAACACAAAAATTAAAATAGCTGCTGGAAGCAAAAACGCCCATCCGGTAAGATTATACTTTTTTTCTAATGTCAATTTTGTTTTCTTTTTTCCCATTTTTTTCTCCTAAAACAGAACCGGGAACGCAATACTGCACTCCCGGTACGTTCTGTTTCTAATCTTTGATGATTACTCACCAACATTAAATTCTACTGTATCCTGAGCGTTCTTGATCTCGCTGTCAATGTCAGCGCCATTCTGAACAACATTTGTGATTGCATCTGTTAATGCACTTCTAACATCTGAGTAGTATGCGCCATAATCGATTCCAGGAACCTTTCCAGCGAAGTCTACGATGTCTTTGTATACAGCCTGTCCAGCGTAGAAATCAGATGTCTCATTGTAAACTTTAGACTCAGCAGCCGGTAAGTAACTTGCGATTGCTCCAGCGTTTGGAAGAAGATCATCATATAACTCTACGCTTCCACCGAATGTTGTCTTAAGGAAGTCATATGCAAGGTCTGTGTTCTTGCAGTTAGAAGATACTGCCCAGCTTGCTCCACCACAGTTTGCGTAGTTTGTAGCACCCTCAACATCATCAAGTTTAGGCATGTTTACGATAGACCATTTTCCAGCCTGATCGTCAGCTGCCTGAATTGAAGACATGATCCAGCATCCCTGGATAACACCAGCTGCTGTTCCCTTGTTCATAGAAGCGATGTACTGATCCCAGTCAGTGTAATCAACCATGATTCCTTCGTCGATGAGCTGTTTGTATGTCTCGATTGCTTTCTTAAGAGCTTTGTTATTAACTAAGTCAACTTTTCCGTCTACCATCGGAGAAGCACCTGCAGACTGAAGCATCTCGATGATGATCTCAGATCCGCCTGAGCTTGTAAGCATTGGAACATTGTTTGTCTCAACTACTTTTTTAGCTTTTTCGATGAAGTCTGACCATGTTGTGTCTTTGAAGTCATCTACTGTAAGACCAGCTGCCTCAACCATGTCTTTACGGATTGCCATGATTGTAGCACCGTTATCAAATGGTACACCATAGTTCTTTCCATCTACTGTAGAGTCAGCTAACTTTCCTGCTGAGAAATTTGAAAAATCAATTCCTGAATCTGTCAGTTCTGTAAAGATTCCTGAATAGTTTGCAACGTTTTTGTGGAAAGAGTAATCCTGCATCAGGAAGATGTCCGGCAATGTGCTGTAATCATCAGCTTCAGCTGCTGTGATCAGAGCTGTCTCAATATCTGAATATACTTTTTCCTGAATATCCAGTTTGAAATCCGGGTGATCTTTCTGGTAGATTGCCTCTGCCTGTTTCATTGCATAAACGTTGAAGTTAGGATCCCAGCACCATACGCTCAGTGTGTTTTCCTGTGATGCATCATTCTTTGCATCAGTGTTGTTGTCAGCTTTGCTTCCGCATCCTGCAAGTACAGATACTGACATTGCTGCTACTAAAAGTGCGCTCAATACTTTCTTTTTCATAGTTTTTGTCCTCCTTATACATTTAAAAGTACTGCTTTATAAAATATGAAATGCATTCCTTGCGTTTCATAAGTTATCTTTATTCAACATCATCTACCCAACGCATCTCGCCTGGCTCTAAATCCAGTTCATATACACAGTTGCCATTGATATATACATCTGTGTGTCGCGCTTCTGATGAGTTATTAATAACTGCGATCTTCTTACTCTTCGGGAATACAGTTACTTCTGTATCAACATTTGTTACATAGTAATGCTTCATCTCTTTTTCCATGCCTGCTGCATAGTAAATAGCACGAAGAAGAATTCTACAGTTCTGTGGAGAATATGGAAGACCTGCAAAGTATACGCTATGTCCTTTTCCATATTCATTAACAACCATCTGGCTGTACTCTCCATCCATTGCAAGGATCTGGTAATTCTTGCCCTGTGCATAGACACGGCTTGTTCCCTCACCAAAATCTATTTTACCTTCAATATCCTCTAAAATAAAGTGGTTTGCATCTAATTCATTATACTTATCTGTATTAAGTGAGAAACACATCTCACGATCTACGCCAAGTACATCTGACAGCTGGAAGAATCTTCCCTGATGCTGATATGCTGTCGGTTCACCAACTCCGATGAATCCGCCTCCCTCGTCAACAAAGCGACGAATATTTGTTACAACTTCTTCATCGATCCAGTTTTCAGCTCCACTAAATGCTGTATATGCATCACCTACATTGATGATTACTCCAATGTCTTCCGGAATACCTTTCTTCACGTCATCAAAGGAGATGAATTCAACTTCGAATGGCATACCACTTAAGCACTCAAGCACACCTTCTGCTGAATAAGTCTCTCTGTGCCAGATTGCGTGATGTACCTGATTGGACATCCACTTTCTCAGTCCTCCCCAACAGTTGAGGATTGCAACCTTAAATGGTGCTACATAGGAAGGTGTTCCCTGCATATTCTCATGAATCTGACGGAACTCTGTAACAACTTTCTGGATCTCATCAATGAATCCCGGCCAGTTACTGGCAAGTTTTAAGTATCCGCCGTATCCGATTCTGTCTAATGGTGAACGAAGAAGAGCACGTCTTGCTTTTCTCCAGTTGTCTCTTGCTTCTCCGATCGGATCTCCGCCTTCGCAGAATACATCTGGGAAGAAGTATGGTAAGAGACGTCCCTCTGTATAATCAACGCCTTTGATATCAGAAATCATACGAAGTGTCACACCACTTCCAACAGAACCTACAACTGCATCAAGTCCGATGCCTGCAAAGTATTTACCATAAGGCTCTGTTCCGATCCAGTGATCTCCAAGGAACATCATAGCTTCTTTTCCATAAGAGTGAACGATATCAACCAGCTCTTTCGCGAGTGCACAAACTTCAATCTGCTGGAATTCAATAAAGTCACGGAATTCTTTGCTCGGTACGCGGAACATACTGTTGTGATATCCCTGATCCACGATAAATTCCGGACGGAATTTATATCCTGCCCATTTTTCAAATTTTTCTAAGATATATGGACTTACACTTGCACTGTATCCAAACCACTCAACGTACTTTTCTCTCTTCTGATCATCAAAAGTTAATGTGAACTGATGGAAAAATGTTGTAAATCGAACAACATCTATATTCGGATTCTCTTCACACCATCTTTTCAGCTTTTCCTTTACATACTTCTGTGTCTTCGGCTGTCTTACATCATATGTCAACTGATGTGGTGTATCCTGCCAATCATTTGTAATGAAGTTATACATATGTACCGGATCCCAGATAAGGAATGCCAGAAAGCTTACTGTATATTCATGATATGCCTTTGTCTGGATCTCAACTTCTCCTGAAGCTTCATCAAATTCCCATTTATCTGTAGGAACAATCTCTCCAGTTGTACGGTCGATCACTTCCCACCAACGTTTTGGATCATCTAACGTATTTACTTTCAGCTGCTCTGTGTGAAATCCTTCCATTAAGCGAATACGAAGTGTTTCGCCTCTTGCTGTCACACGGTTACTGATCAAATATTCCTGCTGAATTTCTTCCGGATTGGCACTTGCCCACTCATTATCTTTTCTTGTTGTATAATAAGTAGCGTATTTCTTAACCGGCTCTGACAGAAGTTCTTCTGGCATCTCTGTTCCGTCACAATCTCTCAACGCATCTGCTCCCAAGAGATTCTTTAATCGTAATGTCTCGTCAATAACATCTGCATCTGTCGGCAGCGTCAATCTTCCCGTCATCAATATGTTCCCCTCCAAATAACTTTTATTCTTACTTATCTCACGACTAAAGTATAACGTTTTCACCAATGGATATCAATTTCATTGTTGCTCGGTTTGTTATATTTTTTGCTTTTTTATTACTAAAATACTGTTTTTCTTATTATTTTTATGTATAATATGTTTAATATATAGAATTGTTATATTATTTTTTCGTCTTTTTTACGAATTCACTTTAAAATTATTGCTTTTTCATATATTTTATATAAAATTTAATCAATTGAGAAGGCCCATACAAACTATAACTTAACCGAAGAGGATATGCACTTATGAGTAATGAATTTATCAACCTTGGCTCCGCCACGAGCAGTCGCGACGATTTTAGTCTTCGCTATATTTCTATTTCTAAATACGAAGGTGACTGGAACTCTCTACCGCACACACATCAGTTCTCAGAACTCTTCTATGTTTTGCACGGTGAGGGTATCTTCTATATAGAAGATGAAAAAGTTTCTATGAAAACAGATGATTTAATGATCATTAATCCTTATGTAGAACACACTGAAAAAACACTTCCAAACAACCCAATGGAATACATTGTATTTGGTGTTGAAGGACTTGCGTTTTCTTTCGATGATCCTGAACAGGACGCTTCAAAAGGATATAGTTTCTATAGTTATGGTTCTGATAAAAATCAGTTTATTAATTTTGCACAATTAATGATGCATGAATTTCAAGAACAAAAACCCGGATTTGAAAAAGTCTGTCACGGATTACTTGAGGTTCTTCTGGTATACATTTCCAGAAAGCAAAACCTTTCTGTTATTTCTGAATCCTCTTTCCAGCTTTCTAAGGAATGTGCATTAGCTAAACGATATATTGATACAAACTATTCCCAAAATATTACATTGGATTTATTAGCTGAGATCACACATATCAATAAATTTTATCTGGCACATTCTTTTACAGAATGCATTGGTCAATCTCCGATCAACTATTTAGCAGATCGAAGGATCGAAGCATGCAAAGAACTTTTGACAACCTCAGATCTCTCTGTAACACAGATTGCCTCCAGTGCAGGTTTCTCTTCCCAATCTTATTTCTCACAGATCTTTAATAAGAAGGTTGGAATGTCACCAAGGCAATACCGTAAATTATATTCACATGTAAAAAGGGAGTAATATATTTATACCAAGAAAGGGCTGGCACATGCCAGCCCTTTCTTTTGAAAGAATTCTTGAAAACTTCTTTCCTTTTACTTTTCAGGAAAATTTTTATCTTCTTTTACGTCTGCGTAAAATAACTGTAACGCTGGCACCTGCTGCCAGTATTGTCGCAGTTCCCCACAAGATCAGTGGAGTTGCATCTCCGGTCTTAACCGCACCTGACTTCTTATCAGAATTATTCTTCTTGGAATTATCTTTCTTAGAATCATCTTTCTTATCATTATCAGTTGCAGGTTTTTCAATCAATTCCGCATATGCCTTATTGATTGCTGCTGCCATTGCATCAACTTTATCCTGTTTGGATTCTTTCAGACCTTTTTCTACTGCTGCTACTGCATCATCTAAAGCTTTCAGACTTTCCTTTGTATACTTACTTCTGTCGATCTTTCCTGCTTTTTCCAAAGCTGCGTTCACTGCTGTATAATCGGCGTCTTTTTCTGGTTCTACCACTGGTTTTTCTACCAGTTCATTTAATGCTTTCTCAATCGCTGCTGCCATTGCATCAACTTTGCTCTGTTCGGATTCTTTCAGACCTTTTTCTACTGCTGCGATTGCATCATCCAAAGCTTTCAGACTTTCTTCTGTATACTTACTTCTGTCAATCTTCTTTGCTTTTTCCATTGCTGCGCTTACTGCTGTGTAGTCTGCTTCCTCTTCTACAGCTGGTTTCTCAACTAATGCTGCATAAGCCTTATTGATTGCTTCTGCCATTGCATCAACTTTATCCTGTTTGGATTCTTTCAGACCCTTTTCTACCGCTGCTACTGCATCATCCAAAGCTTTCAGACTTTCTTCTGTATATTTACTTCTGTCAATCTTTTCTGCTTTTTCTATTGCTGCGTTCACTGCTGTATAATCTGCGTCTTTTTCTGGTTTAACTACTGGTTTTTCTACCAGATCACCTAACGCTTTCTCAATCGCTGCTGCCATTGCATCAACTTTGCTCTGCTCGGATTCTTTCAGGCCCTTTTCTACTGCCGCTACTGCATCGTCCAAAGCTTTCAGACTTTCTTCTGTATATTTACTTCTGTCAATCTTATTTGCTTTTTCCATTGCTGCATTCACAGCTGTGTAATCAGCGTCTTTTTCTGGTTTCGGTTCTTCTTCCTTTTTCTTAACTGTTACTGTTACAGAAGCAGTCAACTCCTTCGGATTGGTAACATCATCTGCAAAGGAAAGCTTTCCTGTCAGAGTATAGTCTCCTGCTTTATTTCCATCGTAGTTGTCTGTATTCCATGTAACACTTGCTATTCCTTTTGTTCCGTCTGTGTAGCTTACTTCTACTTCTGTCGGAAGTCCAAGATCTGTTGCCGCTGTTCCGTATGCAACTTCTTTCTTATCCAGTTTTGCAACGGACTTAATCTCATACGGTTTCTTTGTAACTGTTACCTTGATAGAAGCTTTCACGCCATCTGGGTTTTTCATATTCTTACCCATTGTCAGTGTTCCTTCCAATGTGTAAGTTCCCGGTGTTGTCTGGTAATCACCTTCTGCCCATGTTACTTCTACTTCTTGATCCAAGTTTCCTGTCACTGTGACAGTTACTTTCTCTGGTAATTCAAGCTTCTTAAATGCAGTTCCTTCTTCTACTGAAATTCCTTCTGGGTTTGTTACACTAAGTACTTTTACACTATTTTTCATTTCAAAAGAAAACTGCTTTGGAAGTGCTGACTGTCCTGCTGCTGTCTTTGCAACAATCTTAACAACGTATGTGCCGTCTTCCAGATCCTTAAGTGTGAACTCTTTTTCTGTCGTATTACCTTTCAGCTGACCATTGACATAAATTTCATAGCTTGCGAAAGTGGAGCCTTCTTTTAATGTCCATGTGAGTTTTACAGAATCATCACTGACCGGAGTCTTTGTAACAGACTCGATCTCACCTTTTGTTGATCCGTCACCCATTGTTGCCACATTGCTGATCTCAATTGCCTTCTCTGATGCAACATCTACACTATTCAGAGCATATACTTTGAAGTTATAAGTTGTTCCAGGTGTCAGATTCTCCAGTGTTACGGTTGTACCACTTACAATCTTTTCAATTCCATTCTTTTCATCAACTACTTTGTATTTTGCTGCTCCCAGAACCTTCGTCCATTTCAGTACAACTTTCTTGCTTTCCACAAGAACTGCTGAACCTGTCTGGTCTTCTACTGTAGGAACTTTCGGTGCTCCAAGTGCTCTGATTGCTGCATCTAATGCTTCTTTCTTTTCATCTACAGTTTCCTTTGTTGCAGCTGCATCATTCATTACCGCAACCGCAGCATTATATGCGTCCATAAATGCATTCCAGTTTGTCTCATCATATTCTGATTTAACAAGTGCTGCTCCTGCCTCAACTGATTCCTGGAGCGCTGCTTTATCAACTGTTGCACCTTCGCCTGGTGAAAAGATCTTTAAGTAATCCAGGTTGACCTGATATTTTCCGTCACGCTCAGCTGCCACACATTTGATTGTGTGCTTACCATTCTCAAGACCTTTCTTTGAGAAGATAAGTTCCTGCTTTTCTCCAGTGCCTGAACCCGCTAATGAACAATTTTCAATCTTGTTATCATCAATATAAACATCAAAGCTTGCAAAGTTAGCATGCTTCTGAGAATAAACATCTACGCCAGTTCCAGTGAATGTATATGTAAAAGAGTGTCCCTTACCATTCTCACCATCTCCAGTTTCTGTTTTTGTTCCACCATGTTGTCCATTCTCAGCCCAGGTATACCATGACTCACCCTCCCATTTGATATCATTACTTTTTGTTCCGTATGTATTTGTTCCTGACGCCGGTGGATTACCATCTTCTACGATTGTCTCAACATCTGCCACATCCTGTTTGATTGCAACTGTCAGTTCAATTGTGCCAGACTTTGTAGCATCTGCAGCGGATGTTGCAGTGATAGTAACTGTTCCGTTCTTACTTAAGAATGTTACCAGTCCGTTTGTATCTACTGTTGCAATGCTATCATCTGATGTACTCCATGTAACTGTTTTATCTGTTGCATTCTCCGGTTCTACAGTTGCTTTTAACTGTAATGTGCTGTTTGCTTTAGATACTGTAGTCATTCCGGATTTGGAGCTTACTGTCACACCTGTCGGTGCTACCAGTGTTGAATCTAGAATTTCAAATGCATCAAGTTCAATCTTTGTACCAGAACTTGCAGCCTGTTTCTCATTGAGAACTTTCAGCTGAAGTGTATGGATTCCTGCTTTAAGGTCATCTTTGCTGAAGTATTCCACCTGACGCACTGTGCTTGCACTATATGTATCAACTACTTTCTGGGACTCGCCATCGATAAATACTTCAATCTTACCTCTGTCTTTATTCGTACAACCAATTACCTTGATTCCTGTTCCCTTAAATGTAAGAGTAACCGTCTCTCCGCCCTTTGGACTATTCAGATATTGAATTGTATCCATATAGTTGACATTTTTATCCTGTGTCCAGTTGCCCCATTCACCTACATATGCGATTCTTTCATCAGCATTGTCAATCTTACCTGCGCCAATCGGCTCTGTTACAGTTACTACTGCACTCTTTTCAGATTCAATTCCATCCACAACTGCGGCCACCTGATATTTCATTGCTCCAAGTGTCTTGTATGCTGTTGTATCTTTATAAGTTGTTGTTGTTAAACCTGTCTCAATACAGATCACATCACCATCTTCTACCTGACGGTATACATTATATGTTACATTGCTTCCCTCTTCTGCTGTCACAGCGTTCCAGGAAAGGTTTACATTTTCAGCATCTGCACGAAGTGCTGTCAGTCCTGTCGGAGCTGTCACAGTAGCGGATGTCGGAATGTCCTTTAATGTATAACTCTTTCCTGCTTCTGTTACGAAAGAAATACGGTTTTCCTTTACAGGTGTCACATCAACTACATTTCCATCACTGTCTACCACTGTTGCAAGAGATGCATTCGCTGTCTGCACAACTGCTTCTCCGCCATTCTTAGAAAGGATTGTAGCAGTTTTTACATTTCCATCTGCCCAGTCCATAGATACTTCAAAGTTACCCTGTGCAACCAATCCATCTACACTTCCGTTAGCCCAAGCGTCTGGAACTGCCGGAAGAAGATTGATATATCCTGCATTGCTCTGCAGAAGCATCTCAGCTACACCTGATGTATATCCGAAGTTTCCATCAATCTGGAAATATTTTGGCTCATGATAATCGAACAAGTTCGCATAGATTCCATTCTTGAACAGGTTCTCAATAAGCTGAAGAGCTTTATTTCCATCACCAAGTCTTGCCCAGCTGTTGATTCTCTGTGCCATTCCCCATCCGGTACTCACGTCCGTACGGTTCTGCATGGAAACCTTTGCTGCTGCAAACCATTCTGCATTGTCCTCTGTGATGAGATCTCCAGGATAAAGTCCGAGCAAGTGAGACATATGACGGTGACCATATCCATCACCCATTGAATTAACAGTTGTCTCTGTATACCACTCTTTAATCTGTCCGCTATCACCAACTTCAATTGGTCCTTTCAGATCTGCCTGGTTTGCTTTCCATGTAGCTACCAGCTCGGCATCTTTTCCAAGTACCTCTGCAGCTTTAATCGTATCTTCATATAACTGCCAGATCAAAGACTGCTCATATGTATTTCCATTTGTAACCGGTCCATGCTCCGGTGAAAATGCCGGTGAAGATACCAACTTTCCATCTGCTCCACGAACAAGCATCTGGTCATACAGTTTAGCTTCTTCTTTCATCATTGGATAGATATTATTTTCTAAGTAAGAAGTATCTCCAGTATATTCATAATAATCCCAGCAATTCTGTAAGATCCACGGTACTGCAGCCGGTGACCATCCCCAACTAAAGTCCCATCCAGGACATGTCCATCCAAACGGATTGTTCTGTGTATGTGCCATGAATCCATTTTCTTCACCTTCGGCACTGGAAACTCCTGCATAGATTGCCGCGGTCACACGCCCCGGTTCTCTCAAAGCATCGATATAATCGATCAGTGGTTCTGCACACTCTGCCATGTTGGTAGAATATGTCGGCCAGTAGTTCATCTGTAAGTTTACATTCATATGGTAGTCTGAATGCCATGGAGAATTGTTCGCTCCTACCCACAGTCCCTGAAGATTGGAAGGAAGTGTCTCTCTTACATAACCATTCTCATCTGTAGTTGTCTCTCTGGAAGACTCAATTGTCATAAATCTTCCATACTGGAATAACATAACTTCCAACTGACGTCTTTCAGCATCTGTTGCAGTTCCTGCTTTGTATGCAGAAAGAAGTTCGTCTGTTGGCTTTGTTGAGACTGTCTGTCCAAGATTCAGATCCACACGGTCAAAGATCTTCTGATAATCACTTACATGATTTGCTTTCAGTTCTTCGTATGTCTTCGCTGCCGCCTGATCTACATACCATTTCACACGACTTGTCAGTTCATCCGCAGATTCGCCTGTTCTATAGGACGGATATTCATCCTTATAATCTGTTCCTATAGACGTGATGATGGTAACCTCACTTGCTCCGGAAACACTTACTTTTCCATTCCCATCTTTCACAGTACCGGCATTGTCAGTAATAACCTGTGTCTGGGATGTGAATTTCATCTGATTGTCTTTAAGCTGTCCGTTGATGGAAATCAATCCATTTGATACTTTTGTATCCCAATCTCTCTTATAGCTGCTATCACCAATCCCATTAACAGCATCCCCTCTGTTATTATCCGGTTCTACACTTACATCCAGACTGATCTTCTCAGAACCGTCTGCTGTGATATGAGTAACAATAACATTGTCCGGATAGCTTGTGAAGTTCTCTCTTGAATAATGGGTACTTCCTTTATCATAATTAACACCGGCAATTGCTGTATTCAGATCCAGATCACGAGTGTAATTTTTCACATCGCTGTTGGATGATACATTCTTAAAATCGATATACATATTTCCAAAACTCAGATAATATCCATATCCATTTGTTCCGTTATCATCACTTGCACCTATCAAGTTTCTTTTTGCAAGATTAGTTGCAGAATTATCCTGGCCATTCGCAAAGTACTCATGGATTGAATTCATTGTCGCTCCATTATTTCCTTTATTCTCCAGATTACCTCCATTGTAATTCTTTCTACTCTCACTTGGTCCTCCTGACCAAAGTGATTTTTCATTGAGCTGGATACGTTCTCTGGTAATTCCACCAAATACCGTTCCACCGATTCCTCCATTACCTATAGGAAGGGACTTTTCCTGCCATCCTTGGTAATACTTGGTAATATCTGCCGGGCTCGTATACCATAGCTTCAGATCATTATTACCGGTCTGCTGCGTTACAGCCGCTGGTTCTGCATGGACCTGCGTTGCCATATACGGCATAGATGTCACAGCTACCGCTGCTGCACAAGCACTTGCAAGCACCCTCCATTTCATTTTCCTTCTCATAATTTCCCTTTCTGATACATATTTGATGTATCTTTTTTATTGTCTTAAGATTCATCTGTTTTTGGACAGACTCCACCTAGTGACTGATTATTCTCATTGTAAATTTTTTCTATTCATTGTGCTTGTTTAATTCATCCTTTATAGGTGCCTTTTTTGTCAAATTCGGAACTCCAGTATTCCTTTTCATTTATGCTATTTCTTTTTCATTGCCTTGTAACCAATCAGTACTGTCCACTGCTCGCTACAGTCGTCCCATATACCAGACAATTCTTCCCTTCACATCATCCATATCAACAACTCCAAACGCTCTGGAATCGTCGGACACTTCTCTATTATCTCCCAGTACGAAGATCTGGTCATCACCTACCGTCAATGGATAGCTTACTTGATTGTTTTCCTCAGTCAGTGTCTCACCAAGCGTTCCTTCCTGCTTTTCTTCTGCTCCGTTCACATACAGCTTGCCGTTCTGTATATTCACAGTATCCCCGGCCACAGCCACGATTCGCTTCACAAACTCTTCTCCATCCGGTCTTTTCAAGACAATCACATCTCCGGCTTTATAATCACTGACTCTTTGGTTATACACAACCTTCTCACCACTGTGCAATATCGGATACATAGAGTTTCCTGCACTGTTGAAATTCCCATCAAAGCATAGAATAACACCATAATAAGTACGATCAGGACAACAAATTCTAATGTTATCACTGCACGGTATTTGCGCATCTGTTTCTTCTTTCTTCTTCCGATCGAAGTTGAAAACTTATCTGTTCCAACGGATTCCCAAGTCCGATACTCTACTCATTAAAATACGGTAATTCCTTGCTGCATGTCAATGAGTTTCACTAAAAGAAACAGCAGCCGGAACATTGCTGCCCCGGCTGCCATTTCATCCTAGAATTTCTTCTAATTTAAGAATTTCTTCTAAACTTTTGTTTTTACTTCACGATCTTTTCATTCCCGCTTATTCCTGTATCACCGAATTGTCTTTTTTCGCATCTCCTGAATACAGGTCATCCAGCTGATCTTCCAGATCTTTCTGCTGCTTTTTCAAGTCTCGATTTCTGACACCGAATACAACGATTACTGCCAGCAATATAAGCAATGCAAGAAGGTCCAACCAGCAAAAACCAAATTTGGTATGTTCAAATAAATATGCCATATATCTCCCTCCTATACTCTTGCGGTCTGATCATTTCCTGAGTTCTGTTCTCCTCGAATCTCCTGAATCTTATCTGCCAGCTCTTTCTCAAAATCATAATCACGCTTTTTCTGATTGTTATGATGCACAATAATCATAATTACTAAAATCACCAGGGCAACTAATGCTGGAATATCCCAGGCATGTAAGCCAAGGTTATGAACAAATTCAAAATAACGCATATCGCTACCTCCTAGTATAATAATGATGTAGTCAATCAAGACTACATCATTATTATACTAGGGAGGTGATGACCGTGGAGAAAATGAAAACCGGCTTTGTAGAGAGAATCGGCGACACGATTTTCGTTGTCAATGCAATGCCCGCAGAGAACGCAAAGCACACGCAGGAGGAGCTTGTAAAGGCTCTGGTTGCAAGAGAAACAATGGCTTTGCAGGAAGCAGATGTTGCCTGATTGACTTTACGCACAACTATACGCTTTGGAGATTTTTCAAAAAATATCTCAAAACCACTTGACAGAATGTCTGGTTTTCTACTTTCTTGCTATCGTGAAGTTTCGTTGTTGTTCCCTCTTCATAATAGTTTACTGTGTAAGCAAGATCCGCTCTCTTTGTGTAATAGAATGTGATCTCATTCTTTCCTGTTGTGATCTTTACATTTTTTGTTTCAGCATCTACTGTATATCCGTCAATTGCTTCTGCAGCCGGTAATAAGAGCTCTGCAGACAAATTCACTGCACATAGTACAAATTATTATAAAGCATCGAATCAGGCGAAAGAGATTCTAGATCAGATTGATGGAATCCTTGCGAAGTCCTATCAGATCTCCCCTGATTCCAGCTCTTATTTTTCTGAAATTGAAGCAATGCTTAGTGAATCGGATATGGATGTGAACTTAAACTTTTCTATAGAAATTAATTCAGCTACTCTTAATTACACTACTACTGTTGACGACTCACAGGCTCAGGAAGTGGATTTAACACTGAATGATCCATGGACGACTTCCTCCGGATTCTATACGATCACATCCTGGAAGGAAGTAGCAACCAATGCGTGGGATGCCGACAACTCTATGAAGCTGATTCAATAAGTAGGTGCATCCGATGTGTTTATCGTCGCCGGTCTTCCATGCTCCATGCGAATCAATGGAATTATCACTAGAAAAAATGGGGAAAATCTTCCCCCTGCCGATACGAGTAACATTGTATCTCCAATCTACCAGTTGGCCGGAAATCGTGATGTGAATGACTTCGAACAAAGCGGTGACGACGACTTTTCTTTTGCTATCCCGGGATTGTCACGTTTCCGTGTCAGTGCATATAAGCAAAGGGGTGCGCTGTCCGTTGTGATTCGAATCATTTCCTTCTCTCTGCCAAATCCGACTGAGATTGGAATCCCGCAACGGATCATTGACTTTTCTAATTTTTCTAAAGGTCTTGTCCTTGTAACGGGAACTGCCGGAAGCGGAAAGTCTACAACACTCGCTTGTATTATTGATGCGATCAATCATCATTATAGGAAGCATATCATCACGCTGGAGGATCCTCTGGAATTCCTTCACAGACATGACTTAAGTATCGTCAGCCAACGTGAGATCAACGTCGATACAGAGAGCTATGTGACTGCTCTGCGTGCTTCTCTTCGCCAGAGTCCCGACGTTATCCTACTTGGGGAGATGCGCGACTACGAGACTATGCAGGTCGCAATGACGGCGGCTGAGACCGGACATTTGATCTTCTCAACATTGCATACGATTGGTGCTGCCAGCACAATTGACCGTATCATTGACGTATTCCCGCCAAACCAGCAGCATCAGATCGCAGTGCAGCTATCTATGGTTCTGCAGGCCGTTATCTCACAGCAGCTTGTACCGACGATTGATGGGAAAATGATCCCTGTCTTCGAGATTATGACTGTGACACCTGCCATCCGAAATATGATCAGAGATAATCAGGACCACCCGTCCAACGCAACATCATAAACTTAAGGAAAAAATAGAAAGGAATCTGTTCGCAGGTTCCTTTCATTGTGTTAAAATATAGGCAAGGGTGTATATGATTAAATCTTATAAAACAAGATTTCAAAAGTTTTCTGCATTATTATCTGATCCGGAAATTGCAAAATATGCGAGACAGAATGAAAACTATGCTTTTATTTCATGCTATTATTTTATCCTATTTATAACTCAAATACAATCACAAACCTGACGGCTCTGCAAATCACTCCTGTACATTTGTTTTTTGTTTTCTCTGCCTGATCACTTCCAACACCCAATTTTCCTGTTTTTTCCACAGATTTCATTCAATCTTTCAATTTCTGTGCTATAATACGATATTGCAAAAATATAGAATGCTTAAACAGGGGTGATTTACTTGAAGAAGAAAACGCTTGTGCCTCTAATCGTTTTTTTACTGGGCATGTGCCTTGTTAGTTTGATTGTATACAAAACAGACGCCTTTGAAAAAGAACAGAGACACACAACTGCACAATTAAACGCAGCGACCTATGGAGAACGCATAAAAAATGAGATTGTAAATGGAACTGAGATTACGGATACTCTGGAACAAATCTTGATCAGTGATGATGGAACGATCAAGCACTTTAACACGATCGCTAAAAATCTTATGTCTGATTCCATTGAAAGTGTGCAGCTCGCTCCACATGGTGTTGTGACAGATATTTATCCTGCTGAAGGAAACGAAGCGGGTAAGATTGATCTGCTTCATGATAAAGATCGTGGTGAAATCTCCTGTTATGCAAGAGACAATCATACAGTCATTACGCAGGGACCCTTTGAATTAAAACAAGGTGACTATGGAATTGCGGTTCGCAATCCAGTCTACTTAAATGATGAAAACGGACAAGAATATTTCTGGGGATTTACGATTGTTATTTTGCGTGTTCCTGAGATTTTTTCCGACTCGATCAGTGCACTTTCAAATTTTGGTTATGAATATAAGCTTTCAAAAACAGACGCTCCCTGGAGTGACACATATGAAGTTGTTTGTCAGTCAGATGGAAATTTAACAAATCCTGTTTCTTATGATTTTACAATAGGTGAAGAGAACTGGAGATTTGAGGTTATGCCTGTGAGTGGATGGAGAAATGCTAAACTTATAGCTGTAATCATCGGACTTTATACTTCTATCGTATTTGTTCTGTCGGTTCTTATCTGGGTCTGGTTAACAGCAAAAGAACATAAAAACAAATTCCAGAAACTAGCACATATGGATTCACTTACCAATATTTATAATCGTTACGGATTTGATGAATTAGCAGAAGAAATGATCGCTAAAAATCCGAACGCTCCTTATGTAGTTGCACTCTTTGATATAGATAATTTTAAGTTTATTAATGATATCTATGGACATGTTTACGGTGACAGGGCTTTAAAGAATCTTGCTGACAGTATGAAGAGTTTTTTTCCATCGGATACATTGTTGGGACGAAACGGCGGTGACGAATTCTGTATTCTTCTCCCAAATTGCACATATGATGATGTGAAAGAACAGTTACAACAATTCACTATGCTTCCAAAGATATTCTCATGCAAGGGAAATGACTACCCGTTTTATATTTCTCTTGGATATGCTGAATATCCTATAGCTGCATCAAACCGTGCACAGCTCATGCGCTGTGCTGATGCTGCACTTTATGAAGTAAAACTGCATGGTAAAAATGGATGTATGGCTTACAGAGAAGGACTCCATTCAAGGAGCCGCAAACAACTTGGATTTGCACTCAAGGATATCTCTGAACATCTTCCTGGTGCGTTTATTATCTACAGAGCGGACAAGGAAAATGATGAACTCTTTTATGCAAACCATGAGTTTCTCCACATGACCGGATATAAAGATATAGATGAGCTGTTTAAGCTTACAAAGAAGAGCTTTCGAAACCTTATCCGTGAAGATGAGCAACAGCAGATTGAGGCAAGTATCTGGCAGCAAATTGACAGCGGCAATGAAAATGACTATATTCATTTTCATCTTCGAAAAGCTGATGGAACTTACCTTTCTGTACTTGATCATGGAAGAATAGTAGAAAACCAGCAATATGGAAGAGTATTTTATGTGTTGTTTATGGATTGGGCAGACATGCATATCCGTTACAGTGATAAGTTCTCTGAATAAATAACAGATGGTGTGGGATTATATTAAAATCCCACACCATCTGTTATTTCTTTCAAGAATGCCTTTTTATAAATCTTCCTGTATTTTGACGTCGCTGTTATCTGCCAGACACTGTTTTAACACAGTGATCATTTTTTCCCCATCCAATGGTTTTGCAATATGACCGTTCATTCCTGCATTTTTTGCCATCTGTATATCTTCCGCAAGAAGAATTCGCTTTCCAATACTCTTATCAGATATAACAGACTGTTCCGACTCTTTCTTTTTGTATACATCCTCTTCTGATGCAATCTCCAGTGGAATTTCCACTGTGAATTTTGTTCCTTTCCCCTGTTTGCTTTCTACATAAATCTTTCCGCCCATCAGTTCAACAAAAGATTTCACAATAGAAAGTCCAAGACCAGTACCGACCACTTTATTCTCTGTCGCCGTATGTTCTCTTGAAAATTCATCAAAAATATGTGGAAGGTATTCCTGCTTCATCCCTATTCCGGTATCTTCACAGATGAATACATACCATGCTTTTTTATCATCTGATGCTGTTTCCGTAATATTTACATGAATCGCCTGACCGTTTGGAGTATATTTGATTGCATTACTCACTATATTTAAATATATTTCCTGAAGTTTTGTCTTATCACAGACTGCGTATTTATGCTGTATATTTGTATCTATCGAATATTGAATTTCCTTCGATTGGATAGCAGATTCAAATACTGTATTCACAGAATAAAACATTTCGCTCAAATTCTCTGCCTGCATTTTTAACACAGCTGTTCCACTTTCAATGCGAGCCTTTTCCAGCACCTGATCAATAATCGTCATCAGAAAATTGCCCGAGGACTTGATCTTTCCTAAATACTCCCTTGCTTTTTCCTCGTTCTTAAGATTCTTTCCGAGAAGATCTGAAAATCCAATAATTGCATTCATCGGGGTTCGGATGTCATGACTCATATTAAACAGAAATCGTGTTTTTGCCTCACTTGCTTCTTTTGCCTGTTCTGCCGATTTTTTCAATTCAGCTGCATACTGCTTCTCTCGACGTTTTTTGCTGCAGATCTGATCAAAAATAGTAGCACCCATCATGGCAATTATGAGGGCTGATACAATAACAGCAATCCATTGATAAATTGAAATCCATCCCTCCTTTGGTACGATATCCACATACCATGTGTAATTAGGAATCTCACACTCTACCGTAAGGCTATTCTCAGGCATATGTTCCTGATTTTGAGCCAGAACAATCCGATCATCGGTATTCTCATCATTCGTCCATATCTCATAACAATAGGATGCTTCACTTAGCCGTTCCATGCCAATTTCATCTATAAATTTATCCCAGTCGATAACTATGATCACAAACCCCCAAAAGGTGTCATTTCCTGTAATATTATTCTGATAAACCGGATGGAACAGCAAAGCTCCTGTTTCTCCCTGTTTTAATTGATATGGACCTCCAAGAGTATATTTTCCCGTTTCTTTGGCACGCTTTGCGTCTCCACTGCGTTCATGCTCTGTCAGCATATTCATTCCAAAAGCCTGCTCATTTCCCTGCTCTGGAAAAATATCAGTAATAATCCCATCCGGTGCGAGTTCGAATGCTTTTACAACACCTGCTTCATTCGGAAGCATTTCTGCCAATTCTGAGAATGTAGTCTGATTCAGATCATATCCTGCAAGAATCACGTTTTCAAGAAATTCTGAAAGTTCAACATACTGATCTAATTGTGCATTGATCCGCTTTACTGTACTTTGTGCAGTATAAGCAGCTGCTGTCTTTTTTTCTTTCTCTATGTTCTTTACAATAATACAGCCCAAAAGAAGTGCTGTTATAAAAATAAGCAAGCCAATGATCCAACTGTATCTTTTTGTCTGTTTAGAACCGGTACTTCCCTTGTCCATTTACTGTTGCCTATTCATCTTCAATGTTTTCTGTTATTTTTAATTATATTATGTCATGTTTTTTCATGTCTTTTTTTTCTACAGTAAACGGATAACAAGTTCTTTCATTGTCTGCTGCTTTCCTTCGCATTATCCTTAACCTATTTCTTTTTTCTTATGTCAAATAGATCTTTTCAGCATTACCAGCATTGTAATAAAGCATAAACTTCCACCAATCACATTAGATATAGGCTCTGCTAAGAACACCCCTCTCGTTCCCATGCGAAATGTATATGGAAACAAATATGTAAGCGGTACAACGATAAATACTTTTCTAAGTAGCGAGAAGAAAATCGCCTGCTTCTTTTTGTTCAATGATTTGAAAACCGTTTGCCCAACATATTGCAGATCCATAAATATAAATGCTGCGAAATAAAGTTTCAGTGCTTCTACGCAATCGGCAAGTAATTCACTGTCTGTGCTGAAAATTCCGATCAGAAATTCCGGTTCGAAAATAATCACGCTCCACGCAATTGCTGTATAGATCAATATCATACAAGTCAATACGCAGATAGCTTTCTTGACTTTCTTCGGACGCTGAGCTCCATAATTATAGCTCAAGATCGGAGAAGTTCCTTCATTGATAGCATAAATCGGAGTTTCCACCATCTGACGAACACTTGATACGATCGTCATAACAGAGATATATACATCACCGCCACTTCCAAATAAATTGCTAAATGCAGTGATGAGCACAATGATCGGAAAGCACAATCCCACTGCTCCAAGCGCTGTTGTTCCCACGGACGGAATTCTGGCAATATAAATACGGTCTACGATATTGTACAAAAGGCTCAATATCTGTGCCACAAGCATCGGTAACGCTGCTCCTAAAATATTCCCTGTAACCGTTCCGTGGTCAAAATCAATCTGTTTCATCTTTATAATATTATCTTAAACCAATCTTTCTCTTCAAATTCAACAACCGTACAATCATTTGCATAAGTACATTCCGGAAGTACGATCATTGCATGAAGTACCTCATTATTCGCCGGAAGTGGACACAGATGCCAGATCGCTGCATTGATCTTTACCATGCATCCCTTTGGTACAAGGAAAGCCTTCGCAAGTTCCGGAACCGGTGTTCCGCCGGAAGCAGGTGCAACATGGATAAGCATGTCGTCATCAAGAGCAACAATCCCTTCCCATGTAGTTGTATGATATTCTGCCATCTTGACAATTCTTTCGTCCTTGCGAACTTCAATCGGTGAAAATGCCATTGTTCCAACACAGGTTCCTGAGATGCGGTCCGGATAGAATTTATGAATCTCTCCCTCCAGTGGATATCCCTCTGGTTCTGTCATACTGCAAAATGTTCCGTACGGTGCAAAATCTGCTGCATTAATCTTTACTGCTTTTACTTCTCTCATCGAGTAAGTCCTCCTTTGTTTTAATATAATCGTATCGCTGATGGAAAGCAGACCAGCTTGCTCCACTCTCACTACCAACTCATTACGTCTAGTATATCATAATCAGGACCAATAGCGGGTGGTTTTTTGTTTCTATGGATTCTGGTCTATTGACTCTATACAAGGAAAACCGAATCACTGCGGAAACAGCTCTGGAGTATGCTGCAAATCCGGAAATGTTGAAACGTAAAATGTAACGTCTTCTTTCCGGATTCGCAAACATTTAATATCCAGTAATTTATGCAATTAAATCTGCGAATCCTGTGGATACAAGGAACAGGACAAGCATTACGACCGGAACAACATAACGGATCATAAAGCGGTACATACCTGCACGTTTGAATTTCTCTCCGTTGCGTTCTACTTCTCCTATGATCCAATCCGGTCCGATTACCCAGCCGATCAGGATACTTGTCAGAAGTGAAATAAACGGCATCAGAAAGCTGTTGCTGATATAGTCCATAACATCGAGCAGCTGTCCTACGGATCCGTTCGGAAGCTTCAATTCGAAGTAGAGTTTGTTATATCCAAGACAGATCAAAACCGCTGTAATAAAGGAGTAAATACCAACTACTCCACACATTTTCTTACGTGGTTTGTGATACAATTCCATACCGTTTGCAACCAGTGTCTCCATGACAGATACGCAGGATGTCAGTGCTGCGAATCCCATCATTAGGAAGAATGCAATCGCTGCAGGGCGTCCGAATACTCCCATAGCATCAAATACCTTCGGCAGTGAGATGAAGATCAAACTCGGGCCGGAAGCCATTCCGTCATTTCCAAGGAAAACAAATACTGCTGGGATGATCATCATTCCGGCAAGAATTGCCACACCTGTGTCAAAAATCTCAATCTGATTTGTCGCTTTATTCAAATCAATGTCATTTTTCACATAAGAACCATATGTGATCATAATTCCCATGGATACACTCAGAGAGAAGAACAGCTGGCTCATCGCATCCAGGAGAATCTCGAGGAAACGCTTCACTGTCAATCCGTGGAAATCCGGTTTCAGATAAACAGCCAGTCCCTGCATACCTGTACGAACAGTTCCGTCTGGTGCTGTATTTGTCAATGTCAGACAGAAGACTGCAATGATCACGATCAGAAGGATCAATCCCGGCATAATAATCTTGGAGAATTTCTCAATTCCCTTCTCTACACCGCGAAACACGATCCATGCTGTCAGCGCAAGGAAGATCAGCATAAATACGATCGGTGCAATATCTGATGTAATAAAGGATGTGAAATATCCATCTGCCGCAGCTTCTATTCCATCAGAAACGAGGTATACAAACAGATATTTTGTGATCCAACCGCCGATAACGGAATAATATGTCATGATCAGTACTGGAACGAGGAATGTCAAACGTCCCAGAAACTTCCACTTCGGGTTAAGCTCCTCAAAGGCTTTCAATGCATTTTTCTTAGTCTTTCTTCCAATCGCAACATCTGTTGTCAGCAATACGAATCCCAAAGTCAATACAAGTACAAGATAAACTAAGAGAAACAATCCGCCCCCATCTTTCGCACAGAGGTACGGGAATCTCCAGATATTACCAACACCTACAGCACTTCCGGCTGCCGCTAAGACAAAGCCTATCGACCCGGAAAAGCTACTTCTTTTTTCTTTCATGTCAAAATCCCCACATTCATAAAGTTATTTAAAGGGCCTGAATATCAAGCCCAATAGCTATATTCTATATAAATTTCTGATAAATGCAAACCGAAGAAGTTTCTTTATGCGAAATTTTTTATCAAAAAAGTTTCTTGTGACTTTACAAATACGCTGTTTCTCAGATATAATCATATAAAAACAGCATTTATCATGAAAATGGATAGTATGAGGAAACAATATGAGTAATTATACATGTTATGTCGGAAAACAAATTCGAAAATACCGAAAAGCAGGGAAAATGACACTGCAGGATCTCGCAGATGCCATCCATAAGAGCCGCGCCACAATATGTAAATATGAAAATGGAGAGATTGCTGTTGATATTGAGACTTTATATGAGATTAGCCAGGTTCTTCAGGTCTCAATCTCTCAGCTGACTACTTATCTTCCGGAAACAACCAGTGAGCTTATCAGTACGCCCGGAAGAAGTCGGAAAAGTCCTTTCTTTCAGGCGCAACGATTATATTTCTACTTCTATGACGGACGATATCAACGCACGAAAGATGGCGTCATTGATATTTATGAGAAGAAAGGTGAACCCGGAAAGTACGAAGCGACTCTGACGATTTGCTCTGTCTCCGCTAACGGAAGCAGCAGCGAGATTTTCTACACCGGACGAGTTCTTTATAGTGATATGCTAATCCGCTTTTCTTTCGTAAATCAATATAACCCACTGGAAGAAGACCTTCTGTACATCTTCAACCCTCTGGAACTTCGAGATTTCACAATGGGACTCTTGTGCGGTATCTCCAGTGCAGACCTTATGCCTTGTGCATTTAAATGCGTAGTCACCTTAAAACCACAGGAACACACAGAGAACTTCCGCCATCAGTTGCTTTTTACAAAGAAGGATCTTAAACGGTTAGAACAACTTAATATGCTGTTGGTGGAGAATAAAGAGAATTAACATACAGTGAAAGGGTTCGGCATCTTGCCGAACCCTTCGTTTTCATCTGACATATCACCGCAAAACTACTGCGGATAAAATCATAAATCCTACAATTGATACCATCGTGTATACCGAAATCGCCGATGAGTAGAATTCTTTTTTCTCTTTTCCATTCCATTCTGATGTATCACACTTGATATTTTTCTATCACACACGTATGCTTCCGTTCGCCCACCGGAGCATCTTTATCATAATTAATTCCAACCAGCAAAATCTCACCGCCAAAATCTTTGATTGCCGCCGGGTAGTTCCGTTTCTTAATCTGTGTAATTGCTCCTTCCGCTGATTTATCCCACTTCATTTCAACTACTAATGCCGGAAGATTCGACGTTTTCTTTGGAAAATATACAATATCTGCATAGCCATTGCCTGACGGAAGTTCTTCGAACTTCAGATAATAATCGCGATAACTAAAATATGCAAGCTTGATCACGCTTCGTAATGCCTGCTCATTATTGTAGAAAAGAGCCGTTGTCTCCTCTATATGGATCTTCTCAATCTGTGTTGCTACTGCATCCGCATTCATATGTACTGTATCTGAAATTATCTGGTCGCTTTCACGCACACGTTGAATTGTCTCGTTCCGTCTGACTCCCCTGATCGTCCTTGAAAATTCCCGCTTGATTTCTTCATTTGGAATATGCACTTTTTCCGTTTCTTTGTCATAAGCCAGATAGCCCAGATGAATCAACAATGTCAGTACATCATCTTTCTCTCTGAATGTTACAAGATCATTCGAAAATCCACTCGTATCAACTTCTACTTCAATACCACCGATCAGTTCAGCGATTGTCTTGGAAAGTCCGTCATAATCAAGACTAATATATTCCATCAAACTCTCTGCTGCCGATGTCTGCGTCCAGTAGGAATCGAAATCATCATTTCTAAGTGCTTTCATTACAGAGTTCGGATTATAAATTGAATTTGCATTTGGGAATGAATATCCATCATACCATAGCTTCATCTTCGAAAAATCTATTTGATATTCGCTGCACAGGTTCTTTACTTCCTGTTCTGTAAAACCTACATATGGCGCAAACTTTCTTGGTTTTACCATTGTAAATTCTTCGAAGTCAGAAATTGCAGACTGTGAACCATCTTTTTTAATCGGCAGGATTCCTGTCATATAAACTGCTGCGAAAATCTTATCCGTTGTTCCACTATTTTTAAATAATGACCGTAAAAATAATAGATACTCTCTCTGGATTCCTGCATTTCCACCATTCTCACGAATCGGTGCATCCCACTCATCGATAATCATAATGATTTTATTTCCTGTATAAGTCACCAGATTCGCTAATGTATCAAACAGTGCTTCTGCTTCTTTCACTTCCGAATAAATATCTAAAACTTCTTCTGTTATATTTCGTTTCACATAGGAGACTGCATCTTCCGATGATGTCACACCAAGAACACTCGCCATATCCAGATAGATCACATCATACTGATTCAAATATTTTAAATATTCATCATCTTTTGCAATTTTAAGATCATCAAACAATTCCTTGGAATCACAAGTCTTATCATAATATGCACACAACATTTTGGCAGCAAAAGATTTCCCAAAGCGCCGTGGTCTGCTAATACATGTCAGATTCCGTGGCGTATTGATTGTTTGATTAATCAGACTTATCATTTCTGTTTTATCGACATAAACGTCATTTCTCATATTCGAAAAACCGCTGTTTCCCGGATTCAAATAACTTCCCATCTGTGCTGTCACCTCCTCGCATATTTTTATTTAATTTCTTGTAACTTACTTGTTATCTTATATGTTTTCTTACTATATTATATCTAATTTTTATTTGTTTTACCATAACTTACGTGTTATCTTGTACGTTTTCTTGTCTTTTATTAATTTGCGAACATATCAAGACTTCTCTCTGCAAGTTCCTCAAATTATCATTACAATCATCATTTTCTCTTGACAATCCTTTGAATTTCCATATAATTATCTATGGTAATTAACTTTGGTAACTATATAGGAGTTTTATTATGACAAATAAAAAAATCAAACGCATGCTCGATGCATGTTATCAGGCAAAACGAATTCGTGAGATGCTCCCTCCGCTTCCGGAAGGTATCGTGTCATCTCACATCCGCTATATGGATATGATCCAGGAGCTTCAGAAACAGAAAGTCCATGTAAGAGTTTCTGATCTAAGTGACGTTCTGAATATCCCGCGACCGGGTGTCACAAGGACAATAAAAGAGATGGAGAAGAAAGGATTAGTTCAAAAGATCTCCTCTCCGGATGACGGACGTGTCACATACTTGTCTTTGACAGAGCACGGGAAGAAAATCTCAGAAAAGTATAATGAAAATTATTTTAATGAGCTGATTCCTTACCTTGACGGAATCTCTGATGCGGACGCTGACTGCATGATTCAGACGATTCAGAAATTTTACGACATCATGTGTGAAAGGAGTGCTCAAAAATGACTGATAAAACTGCTGATTTTACACAAGGAAGCATTTTAAAGAAACTGGTGGCATTTATGATGCCGGTACTTGGTGCATTGATCCTTCAGGCAGCATATGGAGCGGTTGACCTTCTGGTCGTTGGAAGATTTGGTTCTACTTCCGGGCTTTCTGCTGTTTCTACTGGAAGCCAGGTTCTGAATCTGGTCACTTTCGTAGTTGTCCAGTTTGCTATGGGTATCACGGTTCTGATTGCACGTTATCTCGGCGAAAAAAGACCGGAACAGATTGGCTCGGTCATCGGCGGTTCTGCAATTGTATTTACAGCGATTTCAGTTGGATTGTTCATCGTCATGGTTTGTTTCGCGCATCCAATCGCGATCCTGATGCAGGCTCCTGCAGAAGCTATAGAATTGACTGCTGTTTACATCCGTATCTGCGGAAGTGGAATCTTTTTTATCGTCGCTTACAACCTGCTTTCTGCGATTTTCCGTGGACTTGGAGACAGCAAGTCCCCTCTGCTTTTTGTACTTGTCGCATGCATCATAAATGTTTTCGGTGACTTGATACTTGTTGCAGGTTTCCACATGAACGCAGCCGGTGCCGCGATTGCAACTGTTTTCGCCCAGGCAATCAGTGTTGTCTTCGCAGTAGTTCTCCTTATCAAAAAAGAACTACCATTCAAGATTAGAAAGAAAGACTTCTGTCTGAATCCACAGTGCAAGAAATTCCTCATTATTGGACTCCCTCTTGCACTCCAGGAATTCCTGACACAGATGTCATTCCTCGCACTCTGCGCTTTTGTAAATCGGCTCGGACTGGAGGCTTCTTCTGGTTACGGCGTTGCCTGCAAAATCGTAAACTTTGCAATGCTGGTACCTAGCGCACTCATGCAGTCCATGGCTTCTTTCGTCTCTCAGAATGTCGGTGCCGGAAAAGCAAAGCGTGCAAAGAAATCTATGTTCACCGGAATCGGTGTCGGTCTGGTTGTGGGATGTTTCGTCTTCACTCTTGTATTTCTTAAGGGAGATGTGCTGGCCGGATTCTTCTCTACCGATGCAGCTGTTATTCAGAATGGTTTTGCTTACCTGAGAGGATTCGCACCGGAAACAATTGTAACAGCCGTTCTTTTCAGTATGGTAGGGTATTTTAATGGAAATGATAGGACTCTTTGGGTTATGACACAAGGTCTGATTCAGACACTTCTGGTTCGTTTGCCAATGGCATACATCATGAGTATCCAGCCAAACGCCAGCCTGACAAAGATCGGTCTTGCTGCACCGGTTTCTACAGCAGTTGGAATTATGTTGAACGTTGGATTTTATGTTTATTTAAATCGAAAAAAATAGCCCCCTGCAACCGCTGCCACCGGCATTACAACCCCGCAGGCGATTGCTCCGAAGATCATTGAGGCACAATTTTCAAACATGATTTTAGAATTCAACAGTAGTTCAAACGAATATCCCTGCATCCGCAGATAGGAAAAAAGCAGAAGTGATTCTCCTAAATATGCAAACAGAAGTGTATTCACCGTTGTTCCGGTCACTTCTTTTCCTATCTGCATTCCGCTGTGAATCAGTTCTTTAAAAGTCATATCTTCTTTATGGCTTTTCACTTCATAAACAGATGTGGTAACTGTCAGTGCCATATCAAGAACAGCTCCAAGAGTACTGAGAAGTATAACAGAGACAGCAACATTTCTCATACTGATATTCAGGTTTATATTATAATAAAATACATCTTCTCCAACCTGTTGTATCTCGTTAAGACCTCCCGCCTCACTTCTCCATACAACGATATATATGAAGAAGAACAGCAACAGCATTGTGATCATAGTTGCAAGAAATGCACTCCATGTCTTTCTATTGCTACCATTTTGATAGAACAACGTAATACAGGAAATGACAACACCGACACAAACCGTAACGAGAAGAACAGGAACTCCTGATGCCATAAGCCAGATTGCAAGACTTAAGATCAACAGATTTCCACACAAAGCAATAAGCGAAACGACACCTCTGTCTCCACCGACGACCATAATTAAAATCAGTAAAATCAATCCAAGTGTTATCAGCATTTTCCTTCTCCCTGCACCTTTCTTGCTTTCTTCTGTCTATGAAACATTCCTGAGACCTTTATCATCACAGAAGTAACCAAAATAGAAATCGGTATTGCCAGAACAATTCCTATACTTTCCACCAGAAATCTGCACAATTCACATGGAATGTGTAGCTTTATAATAGTAATTAAACTCACATCATTATTCATTCGGATCAGACACATTGGAATCAGTCCACAGCCAAAGACAAACAACAGCACATTTATCATCGTTCCCATAATGTCATATCCAATTTCTCTTCCTGATTTAAATAATTCCAAAAATGTCACTTCCGGCTTCTTTTCAACAATTTCACTTAAGGATGCAGCGATGGCGACCGCCACATCCATGATTGCTCCCAGTCCTGATATCAGGATTTCTGCATGGAAAATTTCATCCGGATTTTCAATACTTCCAAGATACTCCATGGTCGAATAATCAAGATCTTCTGCATGATGGATTACAACATCAAAGATTCCCATGATCATTACAAGAACAATCAATGTTGTAAAAAGTGCTGCCCATGTCTTTTTATGAATCCCGTTTAATCCAACCAATGTAATAACCGCAAAAAGAATCACCAGCCTGCTGCACATTTCCAGCACATTTGATGTATCTCCCGCTTTCCAAAAACCAATTGAAAAAACAGTAACATTAAAAATAACGGTCAATATCGTAAGCGCACCCTGTCTTCCTGCAACGATAATTAATATAAACATCAGAAATCCTATGAGTATCATAAGCTCTGTATCTCGTTTCAGTCCACGAATTCCAGAACCCATTCTCTTGCTTGTTCCATTGAGCAGTACCTTATCTCCCTTATGATATGGCTGTTTCATCATTCCGGTATACGTGCACTCATTCGTAAAACTTATTGTCTTTCCCTTGTTTTCTCCATTTAGGATTACTCCCTGGATATTCTGCTTATATTTTTTCTCCTTCGTCCCTCTGGTTCCTGTCTCTTCTCCTGAAACACTGGTTTCGACCTTTGTCAGTTTTGCAATGGGTGTGCTATACAACCATGCATCATTTGCAACAAAGATAATACACAGCAGATACAATATGCCAAGGATACAATATAACTTTCTTTTCTTGCTTTGTTTTACAAATTCCAACATTACTTTACTTCCATCTCGAATCTATCAAAAATCATTTTTTTATTTTAACGCAAAAAATTTTATTGTCAAGATGAATTTGAAAATGATTTTCATGTTAAAAGAACAGGACAGCACGCTAACGCGCACTACTCTGTTCTTCTGTTCTTCTTTTCTCTATTCTACTTTACTTCTCCCTCCGGGAAAATAATCTTATTCACGAAGAAGAATACCACCATCGACACTCCTCCGTTCAGCACGGTTGTTCCGATATTATAAAGCCATCCCGGTACAAACATTCCGGCAACTGCAACCCAGATACAATTGATTGAGTTTACAATACATGTAACAATACAGAATGCGATCAGATACCAGAACGCCTGATACCAGATCTTTCCTTTGCTGCGGAACACAAAGCTTCTCTGGATTGGGAAGTTGATACACTCACCAACGAGCATTGCAATCATGTATGCACAGAAATACGGAAGACCGCCATGTGCCGCATCATATCCGATAATATTCCACTTAAATGTCTCACCGAATAATGTAATGTCGATTCCCGGGAAACCGAAATCAATATTCGGAAGTCCTGCGAATGCCAGTGGCAAAAACAGCAACATTACATATTTAAGTACAGTGATCAGATTACTTACAATTACGAACAATCCGCCTTCTCTTATCCATTTTGAAGCACTCGGATGTTTCTCTGCAAAACGATTCCATATGTTGTTTAGCTTATTCATTCTACATTCTCCATTCTTCTAAGATTCTAGATTCTCTTGTCCTCCCTTGGACTTCGTATCTATATCCTAACATGGATTACATGCCTATCTATTATACTTACATAACCTGCACTTTTTCTGCATAAACTGCAAATGTTCTTTCTTATCGGAACCCAAAAATGTGTGCGGTCTTAATCTCCTTGTTCTTCTTTAATCGGAATCAAAATTTTCAAGTCAAACCAGTTCTCTTTTGTATCGATCGTGACTGCCCCGCCGTATTTATTCACTGTATAACGAATACTCTTCATTCCGTATCCATGATACTTTTTGTCTTTCTTTGTCGTCGCAATATTTCCATCCTGGTACTGCAGTTTTTCTTCACAGTAATTCTCGAACTTAAGAATCAAAAATGCCTTCTGTCTGGACACTGTAACATGGATCAGTCTTTTTTCCTTATCCGGTATTTTCATCTCGCATTCGATCGCATTATCGAGTGCATTTCCAAAGATACTGCAGATATCCATAACATCCATAAAGTCTAACAGCGTTCCGTCTGCCACACAGGTAAATGTAATTCCATTCTTATTACAATACAGACTTTTGCTCGTCAGCACAGTATCAAGTACCTTATTTCCGGTTTTATTCTGTGCTTCATACTGACGGATCTCCGCCTCCATCTCATCCAAAAATGCTTCTCTTTTCTGAGGATCTTCTTCACTTCTCAACACCGCAATCTGATGTTTCAGATCATGATATTTATAATTGATCAGTTCAATACTTTCTTTTGACTGCACATACTGTGCATACTGATTCTGAAGTACATTCTGAACTGCCTCAAGCTCTTTTCTTGCCCGCATCTCACAGCATTGCATGAGATGTGCGTACAGAATCGCAATTCCGGCCAAATCCACAATTGTACGGATATTTGCTATCTCAAATGAATACCTTCCGGAAAATGGAGTATTGATTGTAAGATAGCTAATATTACTGACAGCGAAAACAGATATCGCAATCAAAAATGCTGACAGACATTCTTTCCAACCTATCTCTATCTGGCCATCTTCCGGGAAATGTACATGCAAGATCTTGAACAAGATCACGCTGATTATTCCATATCCGAGGATAAGGGCTAACCATTCTTTCCACCATACTCCTGATTGCGCTATCCTAAAGTAACAAGCAACCTGCCATTCAATCGACGCCATGAATTCTGCCACAACAAATGCAATCAACACGAAATATACTGCGTCTGTTACTTCAATCGCGCAGGATACATAAATGAAAAACAGCATAAGGAATACAGCTACCATCATGCAGGGAATCCAGAAAAACAAGCTGACATCTTCCGTCACGACCATGAATCCGCTCTGTACAACAAGCATCACCGCCATGATCACACCTGTCTTTATTTTTGAAAATCTCTTTTTAAATGGCAGGATAAATATCATGCATGCAAGCCACTCTGCAATTGCCGAGTAAAGTCTCGGGATATCCGGCATCAAATGATCAATCATTTTATCACCTCTCCCCAATATCTTGTCAAAGCTTCCATAAATTCCTTTTTACGTGCACGGCTCAACACCAGCTCTTCGCCTTTTACTACCGCACAGTTGTCCTGAATCCGGTCTACATGCTGCAGATTGATCAGATATCCTTTATTTCCTCTGCAGAAATTCATCCCCGAAAGCTTTTCATCCATCTCTTTCATTTTCCCTGTAGTTTCATAATCCCCAAGGATCGTATGAAGAATCAGTGTATGTCCCTGGCTTTCAATATAGTAAATATTTGCGATGTTAATACGCACCATACCGCCTTTTATATTTACCATAATGACCTTTGCCTCTCGCTTTTTCATACGTTCAATCGCACGGTTCAGTCTCTGTGAAAATGCGAAATAAGATACCGGTTTTAATACATAATCCAGCGCATCTACCGCGTAACCTCTGATTGCATACTGTGCCATGTTTGTAATAAAGATAATCACAACTTCACTGTCCATCTTGCGAATCTCTTCCGCAGCAGACATTCCATCCATGAATTTCATCTCAACATCCATAAGGATAATATCAAATTGGGACTTGTATTTATTTACAATCTGATCTCCGTCTGAATAGATTGTGATATCGAATGCTTCATGGTTTTCCGCCTCATATTGATGTAGAAATTCTTCCAACTGTTTTGCATACATTGCTTCGTCTTCTACAATCGCAATTTTGATCATCGGAATCCTCCTCCTGGTATATTTTCTGTCGTCTTATGTTCTATCTTATAATAAAGGAATTTTTATTCTGCCACAAGTCATATAATGAGATTTACCTGTTGCTGACTCTGAGCAATCACTATTTTAGCAAAAGGAAAACAGGATTGGCCTGTTTCTATCTGTCCAATCCTGTCTTTCATTTAATATATTACGCTTCTGCTTTATCTACATTTTTTCTTTTCTTTCTGAAACGTACGATCACGATCGCATCTGCTGCAATTAAGAGAACTGCCAGAATCACGTCTACTGTTACGAAAAGTTTTGTCATATTGCTCATACCTGCAGCCGGGTTACCATCTGCATAGTAGCCGCTGTTTGCTACAGTGTAAAGAATATTCTTGCATGCCTGTCTCATTGCGAGTACTGCTGTTGCACTCTTATCTGTAAGCTTGTTAGACTCAGCACTGTTGAATCCAAGCATCAGGTCGTTTCCATTTCTGATACAGTGATCTGTGATCATGTATCCGTAAGAACCGTCGTAATCTGTCTCTACCATTCCAACGAATCCCCATTCTCCACGAAGAACGTTATTCAGAAGTCCGTTGTTTGCACAGCTTGGAACTGTACCGATCCAGTTGAAAGCGGACATTGCTGCCATTGCATTTCCTTCGAATCCCTTAACTGCAAGCTCGAATGCTTTCAGGTATCCTTCACGGATCGTCTGCTCAGAAGCAAATGTCAGAAGGAAGGAACAACGGTTTGTTTCCTGATCATTTAATGCAAAATGTTTGATATAAGGATATACACCTTTCACTGCAGCTCCGTTCATCTCGTTTGCTGCCATGTATCCGGATAATACGCCGTCTTCTGAATAGTACTCGAAGTTACGTCCTGCAAATGCAGATCTGTGGATATTCATTGCCGGTCCATACCATCCGAAGTTGTCTGCGTCAACATACTCCTGTCCCATAGAATCTCCGACTTCTTTTGCCAGATCTTTATTCCATGTCTGAGCGATCAGTACTTCTGACGGATAAGCTGTTCCGTATGTCTTTGTGATAAAGTTATTCAGTCCTGCCGGTCCGTCACAATCAGATGTTGCAACCTTTCCTACAGACTTGATCTCTGCTGTCTGCCATCCACCTACATTGATAAGTGTTGACATATCCTCGAAGCTTAACTGGTCTAAGAGTTTATTCCAGTCTTCGTCATCATATGATTTTCCTGTAAGGTCTGCAAGCTGAAGTCCGTTATCCTGCTCCATCTTCGGCATCTCGTCGGAATCATCATTGTATTTTGTACTGTCATAGATTCCAAATACATTTTCTTCTACTGCTTTTCTTGTCTCGTCGCTCATTACATAAGCATCTTCACTTAACTTTCCACAAGCAGATTCATAATTTGCAAATCCGTTTGCTCTTGAAAGCTGTTCGAAATCACCACGTGAGTAATCTTCAAACTGGTTTGTTGATACAGTTTCGTCGGAAGAACGTCCGTCTTTACTGTAGTCAATATCACTGTCTACTGTAAATTTCTCTTCTGCTACAACAGTATGTGAATCGGAACGAAGAGAGATTGTGTATTCTCCAGCCTCTAAGATATATCCACCACCGGAAATCTTGATTCCTTCAGAATCATAGGATGCCATATCCTCTTTGTTAATAGTGATTGATTTTGTCTCTGCTGCTCCCGGATCAAGAGTTTCTGTTTTCTCAAATGCGATCAGATTCGCAGCTGCTTTTTCAATCCCACCATTTGTATATGGCGCTGTGTAATAAATCTCAATAACATCTTTACCTGCAACATCACCTGTGTTTTTCACTGTCACATCAAATGTTACTGTATCACCATTGTCTTTAAAATTCTCAATTGTCTTTTCAAATGTTGTATAGCTCAGACCATATCCAAATGGATACTGTACTGTATCTTCGTACTGGATCAGCCCTTCTTCTGCTGCTGTCTCATAGAATTTATAACCTACATAGATTCCTTCTGCATAGTTTACAAATCCCATACTTCCTTCGTAAGCTGCATCATTTTTTGCGATCTGGTTTTTCAGATCATCTACATTTGTGTATGCGTTCAGACCCATATTGTTGTAATAAGGTGTCTGCTGAAGATCTTTTACAAATGTATCGACTGTCTTTCCTGATGGATTCACAGATCCGTTGATAATCTCTCCAAGTGCCTCGAATCCTGTTGCTCCTGCTCCCGGTGCATAGATAACAGCACCGATCTGCTCATACTTATCAACCCAGTCAAGTTCCATCGCATTGTTTGCATTTACAACCACAATAACATTTTCAAACTGAGAGCAGACTGTATCTAACATATCTTCTTCTGTGTTAGACAGTTCAAGATAGCTTTCGCCCTCGTCGAAATCATCATAATCACCGTTGTTTGTGTAACTTCCTTTTACATATCCGTAATTTTCCGGTGTGACTGACACCGTTTCTGCCAGTTTCTTGTAGCTTCCGTCGATCACTGATTTCATATCTGTCGGAAGGTCTGCACCTTCTCCACCGGAACGTCCGATCACTACAACAGCTGTATCAGAGAATTCTTTTGCTTCGTTCATAAGGCTGTCTGTATAATATTCTTTTGTTGGCTCCGGTAATGTCCAGTCCTGCTCAGCCATAGCGATTGTCGGACGGTCTTCTCGGTAATCTGTGTACATCTTTGTCAGAGATTCATTTGTCTCATATCCTGCATCTTTTAAAGACTGTAAAATACTGATCGCTGTGGAAGAATCTGAAGATCCGGATCCTGTTCCACCGTATAACGGATTTGTTGAATCCCATCCGAACACATTCAGTTTCTCCGTGTCAGAAGCGAGTGGTAAGATTCCTTTGTTTTTCAGAAGAACCATTCCTTCTTCTCCGACTTTCTGAATTGTTTCACGGCTCTGCTCTGTTGTTTCTTTTGAAAGCTCTACTTTCTTCGCATTTAAAATACTTGATACGTTGTTGTACATCGGACCATAACAGATCACATTAACAAGTACTGCAACGATAGCCACAAATGCAATTCCTGCCTGCCAGCGGATCACGTGGCGAACTCCCTTTTTCGCTTTATGCGCTGCGATCATTACTACGATCATTGCAACTAATGCAACAAGGATAGCAATAATATAACCACTCAGTCGTTCAATATATGACGTCAGGTCTGCAACACTTACTCCCAGACTAGTGAATATCGGGGACAATAAGTTTACTAAAAAGTTTGTCATAATGTTTCCTCCCTTTTGTTGATGGGCTTATGTTAACATAATTTATTCTCTCATGCCTTTTTTCGCATAAATGGTACGTTTTTTTCATAACCTGCAATTCCATTTGGCATATTTAACAATTTATATATTTCGTTTTTGTCTATATTGCCTATCCTCTGTTGATTGCAGCTTTGATCAGATGTGCTGTTCCTTTAATTCGATGTCCGTTCGCCATCTCTGTCAATGCCTCTGCCATTTTCATCGTCACAATACCGCCTGTCATTTTCGCATATCCACGAATTGGCATATTGTAGTTAAATAATACATTCAGGTTCGGCTTTCCCTTCCAGTCACTGATTTTCAGAAGTAATTTCAGGATTGCACAGAGCAGTTTTCCAAGAATTCCTTTTCCGTAATACAACTGACAAACTGCATCGTTCATTCGGATCTCACCGCTCCAGCTTCCATCCGGAATCTCTCTTCCATACAGAATACGGAATTTTTCGTCTGAAATGTCTTTAATCTTGCCGCTGAAATATTCCGGCAGTTCTTCTTTCTTGTAGCCGCCGTTTTCAACAGTACCTTTTACGTCTAAAGCACCTTCCAGAACCATCTGCTGCGCATTTTCACCGATCATGATCTGATAAGTACCGCTTTCAATCTCCCAGCTATCTGTTCTTGTATCATAAAAACGGAATGTCTTATCATCAAACCCGATTCTTACTTCCTTTTCTTCTCCTGGCTGAAGCTCTACTCTTACGAAACCTTTCAGCTCGCGAACCGGTCGAAAGACAGTCTCAGAAGATTTTCCAACATACAGCTGTGCGATCTCAGTTCCTGACACATTGCCTGTATTCTTAATTGTAAATGTCACACCTTCTGTATCTATTTTCAAATCTTTATATTCAAAGGTTGTATAGCTCAATCCGTAACCAAATGGGAAACGCGTTGATTTTCCAACAGTTGTGTAATAACGGTATCCGACATAAAGAGACTCTCTGTACTCACTGCTTCTTTCTTTACTTGGATAATATGCATACGCCGGCGTATCCTCATAATAGATTGGGTAAGTCTCATTTAACTTACCGGATGGATTCACCTTTCCTGTCAGAACGTTCAACATTGCTGACGCGCCTGCCTGTCCACCAAGATAACCGTGCACGATTCCTTTTACATATGGATACCATGGCATCTCGATCGCTGATCCGGCTGAAAGAACTACGATTATATTCTTATTTACTGTTGTAAGTTCATTAAGTAATGTCTCCTGTGCGGCAGGCATGGACATATGTGTACGGTCAAGTCCTTCGGATTCGCTGATTTCATCAAGTCCTCCGAAGAAAAGTACGATATCCGCCTTCTTTGCAAGTTCTACTGCTGCCTTTGTCAGCTTTTGGTTCGGTTTTCTGTTACGGATATATCCCTGCTCATATGCAACAACATCCAGATCTGTTGATCCAATCACATCAAGGATTGCTTCCGGCTGTTTTGCCGGGTTTACAAGTGATGATCCTGCGCCCTGATATCTTGGTGTCTTTGCAAAATCACCGATCACTGCAACTTTCGTTCCCGGTTTCAACGGAAGGATCTGATCCTCATTTTTCAGGAGGACAATACTTTCCTCTGCCGCTTTTCTTGCCAGGTTATGATGCGCTTCCACATCAAATGTTTTTCCCTTTGCGTCTTCTGTTGCCTGATGTGTTGAGAAAATCACATTTAAAAGTTCATCCAGTCTCTGATCCAATACTGCTTCATCAAGATCACCGTTCTCAACTGCATGAATAATATCATACATACCTGATTTTCCTGTTCCCGGCATCTCCAAATGGCTTCCATTCTTCACGCCAAGTGCATGGTCGTTACTTCCGCCCCAGTCAGATACAACAAAACCATCAAAGCCCCACTCATCTACCAGAATTTCCTGCAGCATATGGTTGTTTTCGTTTGCATAGATTCCATTTACTTCATTATAGGAAGACATGATGGATTTTGATTTACCTTCCTTGATCGCAATCTCGAATCCTGTTGTATAAATCTCACGGAACGTTCTTTCGTCTACGACAGAATCGTTCGCCATACGGCGCAGCTCCTGACTGTTTGCTGCGAAATGCTTTGGACAAGCTGCAATTCCTTTGCTTTGGATTCCACGGACATATGCCGCTGCCATCTTTCCTGCATGATACGGATCCTCTGAAAAATACTCAAAGTTTCTTCCACACAGCGGACTTCTCTTGATATTCAGTCCAGGGCCAAGGATCACATTGACTCCCATTGTCACTGCCTCTTCTGCAAGTGCTTCTCCGATTTCTTCTCCCAGTGCTTCATCCCAGCTGTTTGCCACTCCTGCCGCTGTCGGAAAACAAGTCGCCGGAAGACTTGCGTTCAATCCCAAATGATCTCCCGCTCCTGCCTGTCTTCTCAGTCCGTGAGGTCCGTCAGACATTACCATAGACGGAATTCCATATTTTTCAAAATCAACGGTCTCCCATGTGTTCTTTCCTGACATCATAACTGCTTTCTCTGCCAGTGTCATCTTTCTGATCAGTTTTTCGTATTTCAGACTCATTTTGAAACCTACCTTTTATTTTATACTATGTTACTTTGTTACCCTTCGCAGTACCTGTGATCGTTTTGCATTTTCCACTTCACAAGTATCTTTTTTACTGAACTTATCATAACATAAAAAGCAGACCGCTAAGGTCTGCTTTCATAAATGGTCGTTTTTTCTACATGAACTGTTTTAATAACATTTTTCTATTTTGATTTTTCCAATAATTTCTTATATGAGAAATCAATCGCAAATGCACCCAGCGGAGCTGTCAGCACAATCGCTAAAACAGCCACAGTAAGAACGGTATCTCCGCAGGCAAATCCCATCGCAAGAGGGATTCCGCCGATTGCGGCCTGAACTGTTGCTTTCGGTGTATAAGCCATCATGGCAAATAATCGTTCTGTCTTCTTGAGACTTGTTCCAAGAAGGCAGACGAATACGCCTAGCATACGGAACACCAGCGCACCTGCGATAACAACTAATGCTTTTACTCCGATTTTTCCAAGGTATCCGACATTCACCGTTGCTCCTACAAGCACGAACAGAAATACTTCTGCTGCCACCCACAGCTTCCCGTATTTCACAGAAATCCTCTTCGCAACGACTTCTCTCTTCTTCTGCAAACCGATTCCAATAAACATGATCGCGATCAATGCCGAAAATGTGATCGCTGTATTCAAGCTGTCTTCCATCACAACAAGCAACAGAGAAATACTCAAGATGATCAGCACTTTCGAGGTATCTCTTATATGTACTTTCTTAAAATAATATGCGAGACAACTTCCAATCAATAATCCAATGCCAATTCCAAGGAAAATAGAAACCGGAATATTAATAAAACTGAGTATAGATGTGCTCTGTCCCTGCATCATTCCTGTAAATGTTGAGAACAGCACGATGACATAGACATCATCTACAGATGCACCTGCCAAGATCAACTGCGGAATCCCCTGTTTCACGCCATATCCTTCTTCCATCAGTTTCACCATCCTCGGTACTACAACAGCTGGTGAAACTGCCGCAAGTACAGCACCCATGATTGCAGCTTCAAGTATAGATAATCCCATCAGCTTCGGAGCCAGCAGTACAATTCCAACAATCTCAAATGTCGCCGGCACGAAACACATCATCACAGCCGGCCTTCCAATCTTCTTAAGCCCTGAAAGATCCAGACCAAGACCGGCTCTTGTAAGAATAATGATCAGCGCAATCTTTCGAAGCTCGGCTGAGATTCCAAGAATACTGTCATCCAACAGATTCAGTACATATGGGCCGAGTGTCATGCCCGTAATCATCATTCCAAGCAGGCTTGGCAGTTTGATTTTCTTACAGATCCAGCCCATAGACATTCCTACAAGCAGGATCAAAGCGATACTTAATAACATGTTAATCTCCATTCCACCGCCTTTGGCTGGCGGCACAAATTTCTTTTAGATTAATCCGTTCTCTATACAATAATGATAAATTCCGTCTTCTGCAACATTTCCACAGATTTCATCTGCAATTGCCTTCAAATCCGCTGACGCATTTTCCATTGCAACTCCTGTTCCAACCGTCTGAAGCATCTCTATATCATTATTCCCATCTCCAAATGCGAGAGCTTCTGAACGATCCAGCTGGTAATGCTCCAACATCTTTTGGATTCCCATTCCTTTTCCGCCATTTGCCGGAATGATATCAGCTGCGTGATCCCACCATGCTGTAATCTTCGCCCCTTCTACATCTTCCAAAATTACAGAATAGTCACTCTCACGACACCCTAACATTACTTGATAAATCTCTTCCTGACAGATGATATCTTCAAAATCTTCCGCAATCACTACACTCTGATGAGCAAAGGAATAATACTCTTCAAGATCTTTATCTGTTCCATTTGCTGCAAGATGCTCCTTCGTTGCAACAGAGACCGGACGTCCAATTGCTGATGCATTGCCAACAATTTTCTGTACATCTTCCAAACAGATTGGATTACTATAGATCGTTTCCATTCTGTCATAACACAATGAACCGTTAAATGTCAGCCATGCATCAAACTCAATCTCTTTGATTTTTGGAAGTGTTATTGGTGCACGTCCCGTAGCAATACATAACTTAATCCCATTTTTCTTAAGTTTTTGCAGTGTTTCTATCATTTTTTCAGAGATCTGCTTTTTCTGCATATCAATCAATGTACCATCAATATCAAAGAAAATAATTTTAATTTTTCCCATATTAGTTTCCTCCTGTGCTTCTCTATTTTACGGCAAAAAGAAGAGTTTGCGCAAGATTCTCTTTCACAAACTCTTCATAATGGTTTTGTGCATATTACTTTTTACAATACCTGTGCAGATGCTCCCTTTGCATAAACAGTCATCTTCCGTTGATCTTTCAGACATTCTTCTGTTGGAATTTCTTTTTTAAACGTATCATTACTCAAAAACAAATTCCTTAAAATCTAATGCTCCCTTCCCACATACCTTAAAATAAATTGGATAATCGCCCTTTTTCCCTTTTATCATTACTTCCTCCCAACTCCATTGCTTATGATTTTCTAAATGATTCACTGCAATTACCGCACAAAGATTATCTGGCTCTAGATTTCCTATATACATTTCTAATATTCCCTCGAATCTTCCTCTACTACAGATCTTTACTTTTCTTTCTGTCTCATCAAAATGAAAATATTTATATCCACAGATTGCCCCATTTCTAAGATTATATATATATTGCATTTCCGAAGTAGCATTATCCTGTATTCTTTCATGTGCAATATACGGATGTTTTTCATCCCAATGTACTGATTTTGAATATTGCTTTACTCCATCCACACTTTTTAAGCAACATGCAATTCGCGCCGGATAAGTCCCTTTTGCCTCTAATGATCCGTTATTCAATCCACAACTTGTCACTTCAGCCTGTGAAAATTCCCCATTGAAATCCATTTGTATTTTTTCAGCACAGCCTTGTCGCGAATACGGTATTCCATGAGTATGTCTATGATAAAAAATATAGTAATTATCTTCTATTTTTAAAATTCCTCCATGATTGTTTCCAAGATAGTTCACCGCATCCTTCTTTTTTCGGTCTTTTAATCCCACATCGCCATTTGATATCAGTGTTCCTTTATATCTGTAATTTCTATCTGGAGAATCACTTATCGCATAGGATAATTCATGTCCATTTTCTGATGAATATACAAAATAGTATTTGTCTCCATAATGCCGTATACTTGATGCTTCCAAAAATGCATGTCCTTCAAACTCTGTCTCCTTTGAATACAGTTTTCCCGGAATTATACATACAGGATCTGTTTTCATTGTCAACATATCATCTTCAAGTTTTGCACAGAATGCTCCACAATAACCATTTTCATTAAACTTTTCTTTTTTTTCCTGAAATGCAAATCCATAATACAAAAAGATATCATCTCCATCACACAATATCGACGGATCAAACGGCAATCCGTATCCACTATTTCCATCAAATACTTTTCTATTTTTTAGGTGTACGTCGCCTAAATACGTATAATGACCTGCTGGAAATTCACACACTGCAACACTAATTCGATCCAATTTATTTGAAAAATAGTATAAATAGAATTTTCCATCCTTCCCCTTACATACATCCGGTGCATAGAGCCGGACTCCTGATTCATTTCTATACCCTGGATCATCTTCTTTTCTATATATAGTTCCTTCAAAGCTCCATGATGTCAGGTCATTTATCGGTGCACTCCAGCATACATAATCCTCTGAACAATAATTTTGTCCTCCTGCAATATCATGTGAGCCAAATATGTAGACTCTATCGTCAAATATCTTTGGCTCTCCATCTGGAACATATTCCCATTCTGGAAGATATGGATTAAAGACCTGTTTACTCATATGTTTCTCCCTTATATTCAAGATCATTTCCATTTGATTGGATTACCTGTTTATACCAATAAAAACTAGCTTTTCGTCTTCTTACCAAACTGCCTGATCCATCATCTTTTTTATCTACATAAATAAATCCATATCTTTTCGTCATCTCGCCGGTAGATGCCGAAACCAAATCAATCGGTCCCCATGATGTATAGCCGATTACCGGAATTCCATCTTTTTCAACCGCATCTTTTAGTGCTTTAATATGCAACTGTAAATATTTTATTCTATAAATATCATGTATTTCACCATTTTCTTCAATCTCATCTACTGCACCCAAACCATTTTCAACAATAAATAATGGCTTTTGATATCTGTCATAAAGTGTATTTAAAGTAATCCTTAACCCTAACGGATCAATCTGCCATCCCCATTCGCTTGATTTAAGATATGGATTTACTAATGAAAGAATTGCCGCATTGCCTGGCCGTTTCTTTTTCTCTATTACTTCTGAATCCGCTGAAATACAACGACTGGAATAATAACTCAATTCAACAAAATCAACAGTTCCTTCCTTTAATATTTTCAAATCTTTTTCTGTTATGTCTAAAGTAATGTTCTTCTCCTTCATACGCATTTTTGCAAATATTGAATACTCTCCACGTGTTTGTACGTCAATAAAATAATAATTATCCCTGTCTGCCTCCATTGCACGATAAATATCTTCCGGATTACAGGTATATGGATAGTACTGTCCCGCTGCAAGCATGCATCCAATCTTTACCTTTGGCATCATTTTTTTTGCCATTTTCACAGCCTGTGCGCTGGCCAGTAATTCATAATGTGCAGCCTGATACTTCACAGCTTCTTTATTCTCATTTTCTTTAAAAACAATTCCTGCTCCCAAAAATGGCATATGCATCAACATATTAATTTCGTTAAATGTAATCCAATACTTTACTATTTTTCCATAATTCTTAAATAAAACATAACAGTAATTCAGATAACTATCTATCATCTTCCTACTTTTCCAGCCACCATATTTCTTTATAAGTGCTACAGGTGTGTCAAAATGGCAAATAGTTACTAATGGTTCAATATTATATTTTTTGCATTCCTTGATGACATCTTTATAGAATTTAATTCCTTCTTGATTCGGAATTTCATCATCTCCATTTGGAAAAATTCTTGTCCAGGAAATAGAAAAGCGAAAAACTTTAAATCCCATTTCTGCAAAAAGTTTTATATCTTCTCTGAATGTATGATAAAAATCAATCCCTTCATGACTTGGATATCTATGCTTATCGTCACATTCCAACATAATCATTTCACCTAAAGCTACTTTTCGTCTGTCTTCTCCATATGGTAATACATCAACTGATGAAAGACCTCGTTTTCCCTCTTGAAAAGCTCCTTCACACTGATTAGCTGCAACTGCTCCTCCCCATAAAAAATGTTCTGGAAAATTTTTCATTTTTACCTCTTTCTAAAAAAGCAGATCCCTATAGAATCTGCTTTTTCTGAATCTGCTTTTTCTGAATCTTCTATTTCTGAGCATCTACGCTGTTCTTGCTATAATAGACCCATCCAACACTGAAAGAAACTACTAATGCTGCAAGTGTTGCACCAAGTACAACCCATACACTATACATTCCCGCACCATTTGGTGCCGGATCAATATATGATGGAATTCCTAGCAGTCCTAATGCTCCCATCATATATCTTCTTGCCCCAAAAAATCCTGTGATAGCGCCTCCCACGGCGTTTCCTATAATTGCTATTATGAAAGGTTTTTTCATCGGAAGTAATGTTCCGTAAATTGCCGGTTCAGAAACACCAAAAAGCATAGAGATAATTGATGGAACCACTCTCTTCTTTGTATTGTTATTCTTTGTTTTCAAAAGAATAACAAATAATGCCCCCAGTACTCCGCCTGTAGTACAAAAATTGCACGGAAGAATCCAGTCATACCCAAGACTTCCAAGATTAATCAATCCCAATGGAACAATACCCCAAGGGAATCCAAAAATAACAAGCCCCTGCCAGAGAGCAGCAACTAATAATCCTCCCACAAGCCCTCCTACAACCGGAAGTGAAAACAGGAAATTAAATATCACCTGTAATACTGCACAGAACAGCGATGCCAGTGGTCCAATCAACAAATAAGTAAGTGGAGCCATTACTACTAATGTAATAACAGGTGTAATAAATGCTTTAATCACATCTGGCAAAACTTTATTCAACTTTCTTTCCAATTTCGATCCGATACACACAGCAAGAATGATTGGAATTACTGATGAGGTATATCCTGCTTTTGGCATTACAACTGGAATATTAAATATCGTCGTATAATAATTCATTTCAAAAGCAGTTCCTGCAAAAACAGTTCCAAGCACATCTCCTGATGTCAGTGCTGTCATGATAGGATATACCAATGCAACACCAAGTGCCATTCCTGTAAATTCATTCATCTTGAATTTCTTAGCAGCTGTATATCCTAAAATAATTGGAAGAAAATAGAAAAAACCATCTCCTACAGAATATAAAATCTGATAGATTCCATCCGTGGTCTGAAGGACTCCGAAAAATGTACAACATGCCATAATTCCTTTGATGATTCCTGCTGCACACAATAATGAAATTGTTGGAGCCAAAATACCAGAAATAACATCAATCATTATATTTAGAGGCGTCTTTCGTTCTCTTGATTCTTCTACATCATCTTCAACTTCCCCGGAAGCTACATCTTGCAGATGTGCCACATTAATTACTGCCTGATAAACATCTCCAACCGTCTGTCCAATAACCACCTGATATTGGCCGTTTGACTGAATAACTTTCAGTACTCCATCTGTGCTTTCTAAAACATCTGTATTGGCCTTGCTTTCATCCTGCAGTTTGAAGCGAAGTCTTGTTACACAATGTGTCAGACTTACTATATTCCCTTTTCCTCCTACATTCTGCACTATGATCCGCGCAAGAGCATCGTATTTACTAGCCATACCCTTCCTCCTTTATGTATGTCCCTGTCGCCATTTCCAGCGAACTTTTCTTTACATAAATCAGTGTATCACTCCCAATCATTTCCTCCTATCCAACATTTTATTTTTTATGGTTTTGCTTGTTTTATTTTCTATCTTCGAGGCACTGCTTTCTATATTTGTAGAATTTCAACAAGTTATTTAAATTTTCTTTAAATCTTTTTAAAGGTATGTATAACGTAATTTATTAAATACTGTATTTCCCTCAATAACTCTCATACGATAATTTACAGTAAATTATATATGTCTTTTTGACTATCTTTTTATATCTTCCTAAATGTCCGCAAAGCCTTATTTTATCGGCTCTACGGGCATTTTGCTTTTGTGGTAAACCTCGCATATCTAGGTCTATCTTCTTATATTTTCGCTATCAAGCGTGGTTAAAATCGTGG